>Ga0316605_10000025_pt1 | contig 265158 bp, 232 predicted proteins | sample OWC_soil_day20_n_FD_207666 | JGI IMG/M metagenome (GOLD analysis project Ga0316605, IMG submission 207666) | Wetland soil microbial communities from Old Woman Creek delta, Ohio, United States - OWC_soil_day20_noCT | ecosystem: Environmental > Terrestrial > Soil > Wetlands | place: USA: Ohio... | reverse complement strand
CGGCCTTCGGCTCGCAGGCTTCTTTCGGCAGCAGGTCCTTGTCGCACTCGCAACCGGCCTTGTCGGCAGCGGCAGCAGCCGGGGTCCAGTAGCCATCACGCCAGCACAGGCCGAAACCGGACTTGGCAACGACGTCACGTTGGTCGATCAGGTAAACACGTTCTTGAGCAACAGCAGCACAACCGATAGTGGCCAACAAGGCCAGAGCGAGCGATTTCTTGAGGATATTCATGTTCAGCAGTCCCGTTGTAGTAATTAGGATGGATATTAATTATTGAAACCCCTCGGATTCTATTACGAATCGTCACATTTCAACCACTTGTAACGCATGGTGCGCCGACTTTTTGTTCGTTACCATGGGTCGCGACGGAACCCCAACCGCCCTCACGGGACAAAAATATGACAAAAATCCAGGCCCTTTTCCGTTGGCTGCTCGGCAAACCGACCCCCCTCGGCGATCCGCTGGCCGACGCGCTGAACCGCTTTCGCGACCCCGATGCCGATACGCTCGATCTGATGCGCCGGCTGGTCGCGGCCCTGCGTCCGAAAAACCGCCGCGACGGCGGCTCGGCCGAGCGCTACCAGTTCATGCTCGACCGCCTCGAATCCGACGCCGAGCTGCTCGCTGCCTTCCGCAGCCACGTTGTGCATTTCATCGCCACCCGCCGGCTCGTCACCTTTTTCACCGAAAGCGGCATCCTGCCCGGCACCGGATTCTTTTCGGAGTGGTGGCGCATCCTCGGCAGCCGTCTGCTACCGGAGGTGCCGGACGAACGCCGCCTCAAGGATTGCCTGCACGTCATCTACGACCACACCAACGACTGGCGCTGGCTGGAAGCCATCCCGCCTGAATCCTCACAACGCTTCTGGGCGCTGCTCGCCCCGGCCGAGGAACTGCGCAACATCGACTGGCATGGCATCCAGGCGCAGATGCTCGACGCTGTGCTGCTGCTCGCCCACCGGGTCAGCGGCCTCGGCGTCGAAAGCGAGCTCATGCGCGCCTCGCCGAATTTCGACGACGACACGCCGCGTTTTGTCGCCCTCTCGGCCGAAGCGCTCGATTTCGTCAGCGCCTTCCGCGCCGCGCTGAACGATCCGGAACAAATCGCCGACGACGGCAGCCAGTTGCTGGTCATCGCCGACCAGTGCCAGGACACGCTGCAACGTATCCGCAAGCGGGCACTCACTGTCGGCACCAGCCTGCATCTTTCCTATCTGCTGACGCGCAGCGAGCAAAGCCTGGAACGGCTGCGCGACCTCGTCGCCATTCTCACCCTCGGCCAGCAGATGGCCGCCCGCGACGACGCCATCCAGTCCTGGGCCGAGTTCGCGCACGCCGCCTTCCTCGCCGAAAACCGGCGCAACAGCCTGCGTTTTTACGTATCCCAGCTATCCCGCCTGCTCGCCGTGCGCGTCACCGAAAACGCGGCGCGCTCGGGCGAGCACTACATCTGCGAATCGAATGCCGACTACCGCCACATGTGGCGCTCGGCGGCCGGGGCCGGCGTGCTCATCGCCTGCATGGCCATGCTCAAGATCAAGGCGGCTGCGCTGCACGCCCCGCTGTTCGGCGAAGCCTTCCTGTTCAGCATGATCTACGGACTCGGCTTCGTCGCCATCTTCCTGCTCGGCATGACCGTCGCCACCAAGCAGCCAGCGATGACGGCGCAGACGCTGGCCGGCCTGCTCGGCGACATCAAACCGACGCGCAGCGCCGACATCGAGCGCCTGGTCGATGTCATCAGCGCGGTGAGCCGCAGCCAGCTCGCCGCCATCGCCGGCAACGTCATGGTCGCGCTGCCGGTGGCCATCGCCGTCGGCTTCGGCCTGAGTTACTGGGCCGGCGAATCGCCGATCAGCATGGGAAAGGGCGCCCACCTCATCGCCGACCTTGATCCCCTGTCCTGGGCGCTGCCGCATGCGGCCATCGCCGGCTTCTACCTGTTCCTGTCCGGCCTGATCACCGGTTATTTCGACAACCGCGCCGCCTACGCCGACATCGGGCCGCGCATCGCCCGTCTGCGCTGGCTGCAGTCGATCTTCGGCCGGGAGCGTGCCGGGCGCATCGGCACCTATATCCAGGACCACCTCGGCGGCATCATGGGCAACTTCCTGTTCGGCTGCATGCTCGGCTCGACCGGCGTCATCGGCACCATCCTCGGCCTGCCGCTCGACATCCGGCACATCGCCTTCGCCTCGGCCAACCTCGGTTACGCGCTCATCGGCTTCCAGTTCGAACTGCCGCTCAAGGCCATCGCCTGGGCCGCCTTCGGCATCGCGGCCATCGGCTTCACCAACCTGACGGTGAGCTTCGCGCTGGCGCTACGCACCGCCCTGCGCGCCCGCGGCATCCAGTTCGAACACTGGGGCCCCTTGCTGCGTGCCCTGTGGCACCGGATCAACCATCATCCGCGCAGTTTCGTGTTGCCGCCGCGCCAAGTGCCCGCCGATGCGTAAAATGACGCAGTGATTCTGCGCCGCCTGCCACTCCTCGTCCTGCTCGCCCTCGCCACTCCGCTGGCGGCTGGCGAACTGAGCGTGCAGGCGCCGGATGACATCAGCGAACTGCTCGCTCCCTGGCTGCCCGAGGAGGCCGGCAACCCGCGCCGCCTGCAGGGGCAGCTCAGCGACATCCTGGCCACCGAGGGTTATTTCTCGCCGGAATTCCAGTTTGCCGAAAACGATGACGGCCTGACGCTGAGCATCGACCCCGGCCCGCGCACGCTGGTGGCCAGCGTCGATCTCACGGTCGACGGGAAAATCGAGCCAAAATTGAAATCTGCGCTGATCGACGGCTGGGGCCTGAAAGTCGGCCAGCCCTTCCGCCAGGAAGACTGGAACGAGGCCAAGCAGGCCGTGCTGGCCGAACTGCTGGCCGTCGAACACGCCGACGCGCGCCTGCTCGACAGCGAAGCGGCCATCGACACCGAAACCCGCCGTGCCGACCTGCGCGCCCATTACGACGCCGGCCCGCGCTACCGCTTCGGCGCCATTCGCGTCGAGGGCCTGGAAAACTATCCGCCCGACCTCGTCGAACGCTACAACCGCGCCATCCGCCCCGGCCAGCCCTACCGCGAGGACAGCCTCGGCGCACTACAAGGCACATTGCAATCGACGCCCTACTTTTCCTCGGTGCAGACGACGCTCGACCGCGAGACGGCGGTCCTCAGCGACGACGGCACGGCCACCGTGCCCGTCCTCGTCCGCGTCCGCGAGCGCTCGCCGCACCGTGTCTCCTTCGGCGGCGGCGCCAGCTCCAACACCGGCGCCCGCGTCGAAGCCAATTACCACACGCCCAACCTGCTCGGCCAAGCCTGGGCGCTCGACAGCGGACTGCGCCTCGAACAGAAACGGCAGACCCTCTACACCGACGTCTTCCTGCCGCCCGACGCCCGCAACCGCCGGCACAGCCTCGGCGTCATGGCCGAAGCGACCGACATCCAGGGCCTGCAGACCGAGCGCTACGCCTTCGGCGCGCAGACCGTGCAGCAGCGCGGCATCGTCGAACAGCGGCTGTCGCTCAACTGGCAGGAGGAAAAACGCGAAGCCAGCGGCACCTCGCCGGAAACGGCCCGCGCCCTTGTCCCCAATGGCGTATGGACCTGGCGCCGCGTCGATAACCTGCTCGACCCGCGTGACGGCGCCGTGGTCCAGGTCCAGGTCGGCGGCGGCGCCAAGGCCGCGCTGTCCGACCAGAACTTCGTCCGCACCCATGGCCGCGCCCAGCTCTGGCTGCCCCTCGGCCGCGTCGACACGCTGACCCTGCGCGGCGAAATCGGCTACACCTTCGCCGACTCCCGCCGCCACATCCCGCAGGACTACCTGTTCCGCACCGGCGGCGCCGGCTCGGTGCGCGGCTACGCCTACCAGAGCCTTGGCATCAAGGAAGGCCGCGCCACGGTCGGTGGCCGCTACCTCGCCATCGCCAGCGCCGAAGCGACGCACTGGCTGGACGAAGACTGGGGCATCGCCGCCTTCGTCGATGCCGGCGACGCCGTCGATTCCCTCGAAGACATCCGCCTCGCCTTCGGCGCCGGCCTCGGCGCCCGCTGGCGCAGCCCGGCCGGGCCGATCGGCGTCGACCTGGCCTGGGGCGAACGCAACAGCCAGGTGCACCTCCACTTCTCGCTGGCCATTCCCTTCTGAGTGCCGATGAAACGCCACCTGCTCCTCGCCACCGGCACAGCCCTCCTCGCCAGCCTCGGCTGGCTGACGACCAGCGAGAGCGGCCTGCAGACCGTCGTCGCCCTGGCCGAATCGGCCTCCGGCGGCCAGTTGCAGGTCGACCAAGCCAGCGGCCGCCTGCTTGGCAACCTGGACATCGGCCAACTGCGCTGGACCAGCCCCGACCTGCGCATCGAGGCCAGCGGCCTGCACCTCGACTGGTCGCCCACAGCCCTGCTCCACGGCGACCTCGACCTCGCCGAGCTCAGCGCCAGCGCGCTGCACGTCAGCAGCACCCCGAGCACCGCGCCGACGCCCGTCCCCAGCGACCTGCAACTGCCTTTGACGGTCAACGCCAAAAAAGTCTCAATTTCGAAATTTTCCTGGGGCGAGCAATTCACCGCCAGCGACCTGAGCGCAAGCTTTACCAGCGACGGTCGCCAGCATCAGCTCGCCGACTTCCGCGCCAACGCGGCCGGCGTCGCCCTCAGCGCCGAAGCCAGCCTCGACGGCCTCGCACCCTTCCCGCTCGACGCCCGCGCCGGGATCGCAGGCCAGCTCGAGCAGCGCCCCCTCGCCGTGGCGCTGACCGCCCACGGCCCGCTCGAACGACTGGCTCTGACCGCAGTCGCCAAACAAGGCATCAACGGCCAGGCCGAAGCCACGCTCACGCCCTTTGCCGAGGCCGCCTTCGCCAGCACCCGCATCCAGCTCGAACAGATCGACCCGGCCACCTGGCATCCGTCCGCCCCGTCGGCGCGCATTTCCATCACCGCCGACATCGCGCCGCGCGGCGACGGCATCACCGGCAGCTTCGGCCTGACCAACCACCAGCCCGGCCCGCTCGACCGCCAGCGCCTGCCGCTCGCCACGCTGGCCGGCACCGTGGAGTGGCAAGGCACGACCGCACGCTTCCCCCTGCTCCACGCCACCCAGCCGGGCAAGGGCGAGCTCGACGGCAGCGGCGAATGGCGCGAAGGCGCCCTCGCCCTGACGCTGACCGCGCGCCGCCTCGACGCGGCGCAGATCGTCGGCGCGCTGCGTTCCACCGCCCTCAACGGTCCCATTTCAGGTCTGCTCGCCGCCGACCGCCAGCAACTCAAGGTCGACCTCAAGGACAGCAACTTCGCCCTGCTCGCCGACGCCAGCCACAGCGGCGAACGGATCGACCTGACAGAACTGCTGCTCACGGCCGGCGATGCCCGCCTGAGCGCCAAGGCCGAACTCGACCTCAAGGCCGCGCGCCGCTTCGCCGCCGAAGGCGAGGTCCTGCGCTTCGACCCCAGCCGTTTCGCCCGGGTGCCAGCCGCCCAGATCAACGCCCGCTTCAAGGTGGCCGGCCGGCTCGATCCGCGGGCCGTCGTCGATGCCGACTTCACGCTCAACGACAGCCGCCTTGCCGGCCAGCCGCTGAGTGGCCAGGGCCGCGTCGCCATCGACTGGCCGCGCATCCCGCAGGTCGACGTCCAGCTCAATTCCGGCGCCAACCAGCTTGCGGCCAAGGGCGCCTTCGGCCAGCCCGGCGACTCAATTACCATCGCAATCGACGCCCAGCAACTCGCCCCCTATGGCCTGGACGGCGGCCTGACCGGGCGCTTCGAGCTGACCGGGGCGGCGGCCACCCCCCACCTCACCGGACAACTCAACGCCGCCAAACTCGGCCGGCCCGGCGTCGCGCGCCTGAACGGCCTGAGCCTGACGGCCGACCTCGGCACCGCCGCCGATTCGCCGCTGATATTCGACCTTGCCATCGCCAATCTCGACCTGCCGGACCAGCCCGGCCTGCTGCGCAAGTTGCACATTCTCGGCGACGGCACCAATCAGGCCCACCGCCTGAGCGCCGGCGCCGAACTGGCGGGCAAAAACCAGATGAAAGTCGTCGCCGAGGGCGGCATGGCGGCGGATTTCAGCCAGTGGCTCGGCCAGCTCGTCGAGGCGCAGATGATCAGCAGCGACCAGGCACGCAACGTCCGCCTCGCTGCGCCCGCCCCCATCAGGGTGGCCGGCAATGGCTGGAACGTCGGCCCGGCACGCTTCGCCGGCGACCCGCTCGACTGGCAGGCCACGTTGCAAGCGGCTGCCGACACAAAGCAAATGCACGCCAGCCTCGATGCGCGCGGCAGCCGGATCGGCCGGGTTGACGGCCAACTCGACGCGGCCATGGCCGGCGCCTGGGCGCTTGACCGGCAGGCCCGATGGCAGGGCAAACTCAAGGCCGACATCGCCGACATCGGCTGGCTGGCCGAACTGATCGGTGACGGCTGGCAAAGCGAGGGGCGCCTGACCGGCGAACTGCAAGTGGCCGGCACACCGGCCATGCCGCTGCTCAGCGGCCGCCTGCGCGGCGAAAAACTGGCCCTGCGCCTGCCCGAGCAAGGCCTCAACCTGGCCCGCGGCGAACTCGATGTCGATCTGCGCGACAACCTCCTGCACATCAACCGCCTCGGCTTCGACAGCCTGCTCCAGCCCTTGCCACGCGCCGTCCGGCTCGATGCGCGCGACGACCTGTCGGCACTGACCGCCAAACCGGGGCGACTCGATATTTCCGGCGAAATCCGGGTTGACCGCGCCATGCAGAGCGACAACGCCTTCCTCGACGTCAAGCTCGACCGCCTCGGCGCCTTCCAGCTTCCGGATCAATGGGTCGCCGTCTCGGGCAGCGGCCGGCTCAGCCTCAAGGACGGTACGCTCGGCGCCACCGGCAAGCTCGCCGTCGATGCCGGCTACTGGCAACTCGCCCCGAGCGGCTCGCCGCGCCTGTCCGACGACGTCGTGATCAAGCGGCCGGGCAGCGAAAAGCCGGCGGCCAGCCTGCGCCCCAAACTCGAACTCGACATCAGCACCGATCTCGGCCGCAACTTTCTGTTCAACGGCGCCGGGCTATCGAGCCGGCTGGTCGGCGACCTGCGCATCACGGCCCATGGCCGCGACCTGCCGCGCGCCAGCGGCACCATCCGCGCGCGCAATGGCCGCTTCGAAGCCTACGGGCAAAAACTGGAGATCGAGCGCGGCATCCTGAGTTTCAACGGCCTGCTCGACAACCCCGGCCTCGACGTGCGCGCCGTACGCAAGGGACTGGCGGTCGAACCCGGCGTACAGATCGGCGGCACGGCGCAGAAACCCGTCGTCAAGCTGGTTTCCGACCCGGAACTGCCCGACGCCGAAAAGCTGGCCTGGCTCGTCCTCGGCCATGGCCCGGAACAGATGGGCGCCGGCGACGCGACGCTGCTCTTCTCGGCCGCCGGCGGCCTGCTCGGCAACGATGCGGGAAATATCGTCCAGCAACTGAAAAAACGTTTTGGGTTCGACGAATTCGGCCTTCGTCAGGGCAACATAGGCGATACCGGAGGGCGTCTGCCGGGCAGTCGGGTGGCCGGCGGGAGCAGTATCGATACGGCCGGGACGACCGGCCAGCAGATTCTCAGCGTCGGGAAACGCCTGTCGTCAAACGCGCTTGTTTCCTACGAACAAACGCTGGGCCGCGCCGAGGGCATCGTCAAACTGACCGTCAACCTGACGCGGCAGATCGCCGTCATTGGCCGCGCCGGCAGCGACAACGCGCTGGACGTCTTTTACACGCTGACCTTCGGGCGCACAGAAGAAAAGCCCGTCGTCAAGTAATACGGAAGCGAGGTAACGGGCAATCATGCGGCTGCTACGTGGCGTACCGTCTTGTGCGCGGAAACCGGACCGACATGGCCCAGACGCTGGATTTCGGCCCGCAGGGCAACCTGCTGACCCGCCGTGATCATGCGCTGGCCGGTATGCCAGACATACTCGATGGCATTGCCGCTCACGCCGTTTTCGTACAAAGCCTTGGCCATTTCACGCCAGCAACTCCGTTCGATGTGGCTGCCATCGCTCAAGGTTGCGACAAATTCGTTCTTGAAGAACGCAATCTTTGCGGTAATCGTCATAAAAGCACCTCCCATGACGTCAGGTTAGCGCCATGATTTTTTTTATCAGTGACATATTTCACGCTTCGCGCGAATGAGCTCCGGAAGCCCTGTCTGCCGGCAATTTCAGCTCAGTGTGGTTTCAGCCCCAATCTCGCGCGGACCAGGCCAATCAGGTCGTCGACGTAGGTAAACACCACGGGAATGACGAGCAGACTGAGGAAGGTCGAGGTGATCAGGCCGCCGATGACGACAATCGCCATCGGGGCGCGGAAACTGGGGTCGGTTCCGATACCGAGCGCAATCGGCATCATGCCGGCGCCCATGGCCACGGTGGTCATGACGATCGGCCGGGCACGCTTGCGACAGGCGTCGAGCAGGGCATGCCAGCGATCCAGCCCATGCTCGCGCCGGGCCAGGACGACGTAGTCGATGAGCAGGATGGAGTTCTTGGTGGCGATGCCCATGAGCATGATGAGGCCGATCATTGACGGCATGGAGAGCGCCGTGTGCGTCACGAAGAGCGCCAGGAAGGCGCCGGGCACGGAGAGCACGAGCGCGGCCAGGATGGTCACCGGCTGCACGAAATCCTTGAAGAGCAGGACGAGGACGATGTAGATGCAGAGCACGCCCGTCGCCATGGCCAGCGCGAAACTGGCGAACAGTTCGCCCATGGCCTCGGCATCGCCGACGGTAGTCTGGATGACGCCGGGTGGCAGGTTGGCGAGGCTGGGCCTGGCCAGCGCAATGGCCTCGACTTCGCCAAGCGGCTGGCCGTTCAGCTCGATTTCGAAGTTGATGTTGCGCAGGCGGTCGTAGCGGTCGATTTCGGCCGGACCGCCGGCGATGGTGACCGACGCGACGTTGGCGAGCATGACCGGGCCGTGCTTGCCGGGCACGGTCAGGCGTTCGAGCAGGGCGAGATCGGTGCGCGCCGCCGGCGGCAGCTTGACGACGATGGGCACCTGGCGTTGCGTCAGGTTGAGCTTGGCCAGGCCCTGATCGTAATCGCCGGCCGTCGCGATGCGCAGCGTATCGGCGATGGCGGCCGAGGTCACGCCGAGGTCCGCCATGCGGGCGAAGTCCGGGCGGATGACGAGTTCCGGGCGGACCAGGCTAGCCGTCGATGTGATGTTGCCGATGCCGGGAATGCTGCGCAGGTCGCGTTCGACAAGGCGGGCGTGCTCGGCCAGCAGCGGGCCGTTTTCGCTGGCCAGGACGAGGATGTACTTCTCGTTGCCGGAAGCCAAACCGACTTTGACCTGGGCGCCGGGAATGGCCGTCAGGGCATCGCGCAACTGCGCTTCGATGGCCTGCTTGCTGGTTCCCGAGCGTTCGCCGCGCGGCGTCAGGTTGAGCGTCAGCGTGGCCTTGCGGACTTCGGCCGCACCGGCTGGCGCGAACGGATCGCTGCCCGCCTTACCGCCGCCGACGGCGGTATAGACCAGTTTGACGTGCGAGTTGGCCTCGGCAATGTGGCGGGCCTGCTCGGCCGCGGCCAGGGTTTGCTGGAAGGTCGAACCCGGCGGCAGCGAGAGATAGATCTGGGTCTGCGAGAGGTCGTCAGGCGGCAGGAAGCCCTTGGGCAGCAGCGGCACGAGCATGAAGGAGCCGACGAAGAAGACGGCCGCCCCGAGCATGGTCAGGATGCGGTGCTTGAGGCACCACGCGGCCCAGCCTTCATAGCGGCTGAGCCAGGCCGGCGTCGGCTCGTCGTGGGTGACCGGCTTGAGGATGTAGGCGGCCATCATCGGGGTCAGCATGCGGGCGACGACGAGCGAGAAGAAGACGGCGATCGCCGCGGTCCATCCGAATTGCACGAAGAATTTGCCGGCAACGCCGCCCATGAATGCGGTGGGCAGGAAGACGGCAATCAGCGTGAAGGTCGTGGCAATGACCGCCAGGCCGATTTCGTCGGCGGCTTCCATGGCGGCCTGGTAGGGCGTCTTGCCCATGCGCAGGTGGCGCATGATGTTTTCGATTTCGACGATGGCGTCGTCAACGAGAATCCCGACGACAAGCGACATCGAGAGCAGGGTCACGACGTTGAGCGAGAAGCCCATGACGTACATCGCGGCGAAGGTCGGGATGGCCGACAGCGGGAGCGCCGCGGCGGAAACGAAGGTGGCCCGCCCGTCGCGCAGGAAGAGCCAGACGACGAGCACGGCGAGCAGCGCGCCTTCGATGAGCAGCTTCATCGAGCCTTCGTAGTTTTCGATGACCGGATCGACGAAGTTGAAAGCCTCGGTGATTTCGATGTCCGGATGCTCGGCCTTGAGCTTTGCCAGCACGGCCTTGACGTTGTCGGCGACCTCGACTTCGCCGGCGCCCTTGCTCCGCGTGATTTCAAAGCCGACGACCGGCTTGCCGTTGAGCAGGGCGGTCGTGCGTTGTTCGCCGACGGTATCGCTGATCGTGGCGACCTGGTCGAGGCGCACGCGCCGACCGTCGGAGAGCACGATGTCCATGTCGCCAAGTTCGTCGGCACTTTTCACGGTGCCGATGGTGCGGACCGACTGCTCGACGCCACCGATGTCGGCCCGGCCGCCCGAGGCTTCCTGCTGGACCTGGCGGAGCTGGCGCGAGATGTCGGCCGCGGTGACGTTGAGCGCCAGCATGCGTGCCGGATCGAGTTCGACGCGAATTTCGCGGGTTACGCCGCCGACGCGCGACACGGCGCCGACGCCGCGCGCCGAGAGCAGCGCCTTGGTCACGGTGTTGTCGACGAACCAGGACAGCGCCTCGCCATCCATGCGGCTCGACGCCACGGTATAGGTCAGGATCGGCGCGCCGGAGAGGTTGACCTTGCTGATCACCGGATCGCGCAGGTCACCCGGCAAATCGGCACGGATGCGCGATATGGCGTCGCGCACGTCATCCACCGCCTCCTGCGTCGGCTTTTCCAGGCGGAACTCGACGGTGACCGTCGCCGTGCCGTCCTGCACCTTGGTGTAGATGTGCTTGATGCCCTGCAGCGTCGCCACCGAGTTCTCGATCTTGCGCGCCACCTCGGTTTCCATCTGGGCCGGCGCCGCGCCGGGCAGGCTAGCCGTCACCGTCACGGTCGGCAATTCGATGTCCATGAACTGCTGGATCTTCATGGCCTTGAAGCCCATGATGCCGGCCAGGGTGAGGAGCAGGAAAAGCAGGATGGCCGGCGTCGGATTGCGGATCGACCACGACGAAACGTTCAACACGACAGCCCCTTCGCGGCCTCAAAACCGGATTTGATCCCCCAAGGGGACTTCCTTTGGGGCGCGGTCAACCGGAAAAAACCGCTCATTTTGAAATCCCGTCGACCACCTTGACGACATCGCCATCGGCCAGGAAACCGGCCCCGGAGGCGACCACGCGCGCCTTGGCATCGAGCCCGGAAACGACCTCGACCCGCTCGCCGACGCGCCGGCCCAGCACGACCTTGGTCTGCGCCACACGGTACTCGCCTTCCATCCGGAACGCGTAGGCAAAGCCCTCGCGCAGCACGACGGCCGTTTGCGGCAAGGTCAGCGCCGGGCTCTTCGCCAGCTCGAACTCGCCGCGCGCGAACATCCCGGCCCGCACGACCGAGCCCGCCGGCAGATCGGCATAAACCAGGCCATTGCGAGTTTGCGGATCGACGCTCGGCGCCACGGCGCGCACCGTGCCCTTGACGGTCTGTCCGTCCGGCGCGGTGAGCACGGCGATGTCGCCGGCCTTGACCTTGCCGAGATCGGCCGACGGCACTTCCGCCCGCCATTCCAGCCGGCCGCCGCGAATCAGGCGGAACAGCTCCTGGCCGGGCTGGGTCAGCGAACCGACCGTGGCGCTGCGCGCCGAAATCACGCCGTCGTCCGGGGCCGGCACGCCGGTCTTGCTCATCTTCAGCTCGGCACCCTGCAGGCGGGCTCGGGCGGCGGCCAGACGGGCCTGCGCGGTATTTTCGGCGGTCTGATACTGGGTATTCAGTTGCGAGCTGTAGAAGCCTTTTTCCTTGAGCTCCTTCGCCCGCTCGGCATTGCCCTTCGCCTCGGCGGCGCTGGCTTCCAGCTCGGCGACAGAGGCCTTGGCCTCGGCCAGTTCGTTGGCCACGCTGTCGCTGGCGATGCGCGCCAGCACCTGACCCTTCTTCACGGCGTCGCCGACCTGGACACGCACCTCGGTGATCCGGTAATTGGCGATCTCGGCGCCGATCACCGCCTCCTGCCAGGCGACAACGTTGCCGTTGGCCGGCAGGACCTGCGGCCATTCCTGCGTTTGCGGGGTCGTCAGGCTGACGGTCAGGGCGGGACGGGCCGCCGACTTCGCCGGCTCGGCGGCGTCGACGGGCTTTTGCCCATCAGGCCGGGAGAGAAGGTAGGCGGCAACCAGGACCACCGCCAGCGCGGCAAAACCCAGCTGGCGCTTGCGTCCGGCAAACGGACCAGAAGAACTTTTTTCCATGCGTAAACCCGTGACAACCTCTGCAATCCTTCAATGATACCTTGCCTGAGGAGCATGTCAGCCAGTTAATGACCTTGCGGTCATCATTGTTTTACCAGCGCGTCCCTCGCCTGTTCGGCCGTTTCACTGATGCGCGGGGCAATCTGCTGGCGCGCCAGCGCCTCGCCCAGCTTCATGCGCAGGAAGGTGCTGGAGGTGTAGCGCGTCACGTCGTGGTAATGCCGATCGACGACGCCCTTGACCATGGTGATGTAGTCGTCGACCAGTTCCGGCACGATGCTGAAACGGTCGTAGTTCACGACGGCATTGACCTTGTGGCCGATCGGCGTGAGCGCGGCTTCGGCGGCCGCCTCGATACGCGCGATGTCGTCCTGGCTGCGCACATTCAGGCCCGAGAAATCGAGGAAGAAAATGTTCTGGCCGGCGTCGTAGGTCAGCCGTTCGCTCATCGGCACCTCGAGCAGTTCCGGGCGGATGCCCATCGGCTCGTCACGGAAGATGCGCTCGTCCATGAGCGCCGGCGTGCCATTGATGATCGGGCGGAAGGCCATGCGGTCGAGGATGTCCTTCTGCAGATCGACACCCGGCGCGATCTCAGTCAGTTCGAGCCCGTCCGCCGTCAGCCGGAAAACACAGCGTTCGGTGATATAGATGACTTCCTTGCCGCGCCGCGCCGCTTCCGGACCGCTGAAGGTGCGATGCTCGACTTCGTCCACGAACTTGATGGCCTTGCCATCTTCCAGAATTCGCAGTTTTTTCCCGTCGACCGTGATATCGAGGTTGCCGGCGGTAAAGGTGCCGACAAAAACGACCTTCTTGGCGCTTTGCGAAATGTTGATGAAGCCGCCGGCCCCGGCCAGGCGCGGGCCGAACTTGGAGACATTGAGGTTGCCCTGCTTGTCGGCCTGGGCCAGTCCGAGGAAGGTGATGTCCAGCCCGCCACCGTCGTAGAAATCGAACTGGCTGGGCTGGTCGATGATGGCCTGGGCGTTGGTCGCCGCGCCGAAACTGAGGCCGCCGGCCGGCACGCCGCCGATCACGCCGGGCTCGGCGGTGAGCGTCAGCAGGTCGATGATGCGTTCCTCGGTCGCCACGTTGGCGACGCCTTCCGGCATGCCAATGCCGAGATTGACCACGGCGTTGGCTTTCAACTCCATGGCCGCCCGCCGCGCGATGATCTTGCGTTCGCTCATCGGCATCGGCGCGATGGCCGACATCGGCACCTTGATCTCGCCGGCAAACGCCGCGCTGTACGGCTCGATGAAGGTCTGCATGTGGTACTCGGGCTTTTCGGCGACCACCACGCAATCGACCATGATGCCCGGCACCTTGACCTGGCGCGGGTTCAGCGTGCCGCGCTCGGCGACGCGCTCGACCTGCGCGATGACGATGCCGCCCGAATTGCGCGCCGCCATGGCGATGGCCTGTGCCTCGAGCGTCAGCGCCTCGCGCTCCATGGTGATGTTGCCGTCCGGATCAGCCGTCGTGCCGCGGATGATGCCGACGTTGATGGGGAATGCCTTGTAGAACAGGAACTCCTCGCCGTCGATCTCCATGATGCGGACCAGATCGGCCGTCGTCTTCTCGTTCAGCTTGCCGCCGCCGAAACGCGGATCGACGAAGGTGCCGAGTCCGATGCGCGTGATCGTCCCCGGCTTGCCCGCCGCAATGTCCCGGAACAGGTGGGTAATCACCCCCTGCGGCAGGTTGTAGCCCTCGATACGGTTGGCCACGGCCAGTTCCTGCAGCTTGGGCACCAGGCCCCAATGACCGCCGATCACCCGGCCGACCAGCCCATCGTGACCCAGATGATTGAGCCCCCGTTCCTTGCCGTCGCCCTGCCCGGCCGCATAGACCAGCGTCAGGTTGCGCGGACTGCCCAGTCCGTGCACATCGGCCGCCTGGCACTCGAGAAAACGCTGCTCGAGTGCCACGGCAATGTTCTCGGCAAAGCCGATGCCGACGAAACCGCCCGTCGCCACCGTGTCGCCATCGCGAATCAGGCGCACGGCATCGCGGGCGGAAACGACCTTGCCGGCGTCACTCGCCCGCAAGGCTGCCGTCATCGGGTGCTGAGGTGCCATCGCTCAGTTGGCCAATGCCGCTTCGATTTCAGCGAAGGTGCTGGCCAGCTCGAAAGCGAGCACCGGCACGCCGAGCTGGCGACCGATGTTGGTCGCCGAGAACAGGCCGCGAACCCGCGGCTGGCCGGTCAGCGGATCGACATCCTCGACCAGGATGTGCTGGCGCCCCAAGCGCTTCAGCGCATCGAGAATATCGACGACGCGGACGTTGAGAACCTCTTTGAGATGAAGCGTATCGACACTGCTGATCGGCGTCATGAGTTCGGCCACCTTCAACTCGTCGCGTTTGCAGCCCCGTCCGGAAGCGACCTGCATCGGCTTTTCGCCGAGAATGTCGCGCGCCGTGATCAGCCCTTCCAGGCGATCGCCGGGGCCCGTCACCATGAGCAGACGAACGCCGCGCGAGATCATCTGGGCATTGGCCTCGACCACCGAGGCATCAGGCCCGATGGTCACCACGCTGACCCGCAGAAAATCGGTCATCGCCTCGATGGCCGGCGACTCGGAACCCAGCACGTTATAGCCGGACGCGCTGAGCGTTATGTTGCTGGAAATCTTGTGCGTTTGCACCTTGGGTACCAAAGGCATGTCTCGATCCTCCATCCGTTATCGTTTTGAGGCCTACACTCTGTTGAGTCAGACAACAATGCCCGACGCAGGCAAAGTATTCGGCGATTCGGATGGCAATACAAGCACCCCGAGGGAAATCCCTAATCGATATGAATACGCGGAACGCGGACACAAAAAAGGCGGCCAACTGGCCGCCTTCGAATCCGCCAGCCTGAATCAGGCTTGACGCTTGCCGCGACGGGCCACAGCGCCAATCAGGCCGAGACCGGCCAGCAGCATCGCATAGCTCTCCGGCTCGGGAACCGCCGCCGCAATCAGGCTGAACTTGAGTTCATTCTGGGGCTGGGCAGCAATGCTGGACATCCCGAGTCCCGACGAACTGAGCGTCAAGCTCGCATGTGAAATGCTCAAGGACGTAAACGATCCGGGAAGGGACGACGAATCGCCAAAATATCCCTGGTTAAAATTCGGCGAGCTCAACGTGGAGACTTTGGCCACATTGCCACCGAACGCGGCAGCAGGGCCGCCATTCAGCGAAACCATGGCGCTGGCAACCACGTTGGTCGTCACGTCGCCGAACTCGACGTAGCTCAGATTACCGAAAGACGCATTCAGGCCGCTCAGGGTAAAACCGTTGTTAGCCGTGATGGTGAAGCTCGGCAAGTCGAACACTGCCACTTCATTACCCCCCAGGCTGACCAAGCTCACCGAATTCGGAACGATCCAGCCGAATCCGGCGACCCCGCCCGAACTCGAAAAACTGAGTGACGGCGCCCCGAAAATGGTGCTGTTGTCATAGGAAACACTAAAAGAACCGTAATCGGTTGTCTGCGTTGCCGCACCGGCTGCGGTCGTACCGCACAGCGCAAGCATTGCAATCAAGGTACGCATTTTCACGTTGAAACTCCTGGAACAATTCATGGAACGAAAACTCGATGGAAGCCAAATAGCAAAATCAATTATCCGGACGCCAAAAGCAATTTGCGAACCATAATCACAAGGCATTGATTTAACTGGAATGAATACTCAATCAAAATATTCATTTTGTCCAGTTGTAAGGAAAGGCGACATCATTGCAACAAATCGTGCGAGATGTCTGCAGCGCGAATACCCAGAAGAAAAGCCTGCGGGAGCGCACCTTTCGCCGCAACGACGCCCCAGGAAACGCCAGGGAGAAAGCCGCCCGGAAAGTCTTCCAGGCGGGTTCGCGGAATTCAATGGTGGAGAGGATGAGGATCGAACTCACGACCTCCTGATTGCGAACCAGGCGCTCTCCCAACTGAGCTACCCCCCCAACGTGGGGCGATTCTAGCGCACTCCAAATTTCAGATCAAAGTGCTTTGCGCGCCCGATTGAGCGGCGAGAAAAATTTCGATTTTGGGCTTTTTTTCCGGTTGACCGTGAAGTCGGGCTTTTCAGGCCTGACCGGCCCCGGCAACCGCACGGCGGAGGCGATCCGCGACCGCAGCCCAGGCCGGATCGTCGGGCAGGGCTTCGACCGCGATGAGATCGACGCCGGCGTGGTCCATGTCGCGCAGAGCGGCGTAGAGGTCGTGGGCGTAACCGACCGGGTCGGCTGGCAACAGGCGCCAGGCGTGCGGCATGCCGGCCTGCGGCGGCTGGTTGGTGCTGATCACGCCGCAGCGGTCGCCCTTGTGACGCTGGGCGTTGATGAAATCGAGCAGGCGTTCCGGCGCGACGAGGCGCATCGGCGTTTGCGGCGCGTAGTGGGCGGCCAGCGAGCCGGAGACGCGTGGCGCGCCGACGGCGGTTTCGATGGCCGGGCGACGACCGAGGACGGCTTCGAGATGGGCCGGGGCGATGTGGCCGGGGCGCAGGACGACCGGCTCGCCGCGCGAGCAATCGACGATGGTCGATTCGATGCCGACCTTGCACGGCCCGCCATCGAGAATCAGCGGCACACGGTCGCCAAGTTCTTCGCGGACATGTTCGGCCGTCGTCGGGCTGATGCGGCCGAAACGGTTGGCCGAGGGCGCGGCGATGCCGGCATGCTCACCAGCGACGGCGGCGAAGGCGCGCAGCAGGTCGAGGGCGACGGGATGGCCGGGAACGCGCAGGCCGACGGTATCCTGGCCGCCCGTCACGGCATCGGGCACCCAGGCCTGCTTCTTGAGAATCAGCGTCAGGGGCCCGGGCCAGAAGGTTTCCATGAGTTCCCAGGCAACGGCGGGAACCTGCTCGGCCCAGTGGTCGACGGCGTCGTGGCCAGCGACATGGACGATCAGCGGATGATCGGCCGGGCGGCCCTTGGCGGCAAAAATCTTGGCGACGGCGGCCGGGTTGGCGGCATCCGCCCCCAGGCCGTAGACCGTTTCCGTCGGGAAGGCGACCAGCTCGCCCGCACGCAACAATTCAACGGCGCGCGCGTAATCCTGAATCATGGGCGAAGGCTGGTCGATGCTGGGATCAAGGCTGGTCGGGCAGCGTCTTGGACAGCACTTTTTCGGTCTGGCTCTGGCGGAAGCCGGCCAGCTTCTTGGCAATGCCTTCATCGCTCAAGGCCAGCATGGCGACGGCAAACAACGCGGCGTTGGTCGCACCGGCTTCGCCGACGGCGAAGGTGGCAACCGGGATGCCGCCGGGCATCTGGACCATGGAGAGCAGGGAATCGAGCCCCATGAGGTGCTTGGACGGCATCGGGACGCCGAGCACCGGCAGTTGGGTCTTGGCGGCGAGCACGCCGGCCAGGTGGGCAGCGCCGCCGGCCGCGCCGATCAGCACCTTGATGCCGCGATCGGCCGCGGTTGCAGCGTATTCGAGCGCCTGATCCGGAGTACGGTGGGCCGACAGCACCTTGGCTTCGTAGGGGATGTCGAGGCTCTTCAGGGCAACGGCGGCGGCGCGCATGATCGGCCAGTCGCTGTCCGATCCCATGACGATACCAACGAGGGGCGTATTGCTCATAGTCGTAAATCCTTCAAGTAGAAATGGAAAGATGCCTTAGTCAGGCCGCGGCCGCTTTTCGTTCCGCAGCTTCAATTGTATTGGCCAGCAGCATGGTGATGGTCATCGGACCGACACCGCCCGGGACCGGCGTGATCTGGCCTGCCGTCTCGAGGCAGCTGGCGTAATCGACGTCGCCGCACAACTTGCCGTCCGGCAGGCGGTTGATGCCGACGTCGATGACGACGGCGCCCGGCTTGACCATGTCACCGGTCACGAATTTCGGCTTGCCCACGGCGGCGACGAGAATGTCGGCGCGGCTGGTGTGGAACTTCAGATCCTTGGTGCGCGAGTTGCAGACGGTAACCGTCGCCCCGGCGTTGATCAGGAGCAGTGCCATCGGCTTGCCGACGATGTTGGAACGGCCGATGACGACGGCTTCCTTGCCGGTCAGATCGACGTTGCCTTTCTCGAACATCTTCATGACGCCGTAGGGCGTGCAGGGGATGAAGCGCGGATTGCCCTGGGCCAGGGCGCCGACGTTTTCGGCGTGGAAGCCGTCGACGTCCTTGTCGGCAGCAATCGCTTCGAGCACTGCTTCTTCATCGAAATGCTTGGGCAGCGGCAACTGGACGAGGATGCCATGGATGTTCGGATCAGCGTTCAGTTCGGCGATCTTGGCGAGCACCGTGGCCTGGTCGACCGAGGCCTCGTAGGTGATCTTTTCGGAATGCATGCCGATGGCCAGACAGCCATTGACCTTGTTGCGGACATAGACCTCGGAGGCTGGATCGGCGCCCACCAGAATGACCACGAGGCCGGGCTTGTGGCCCTTGGCCGTGAGCGCCTCGACGCGTGCCTTGAAACCCTGGCGCAGTTCTTCGGCCAGCGCCTTGCCGTCAATAATTTGAGCTGTCATCGTCGCATCCCACTAAAAAGAAAAGGGGAAAGGCAAAAGCCTTTCCCTTTGATTTGGCGCGCATTTTACCAGAATTAGTTGCGGCAATTTCGCGATAGCACGCCGATTCACGTTCGCAAGCTGATCTAAGGCTTGCCGGCCGCCGCGGGAGCCGTACGGGACTCATAGGCTGGCACCGCCGGGGCGGCGCTCACACGATTGAACCGAAGCTGCGCCCCCGATACCGGATGATAGTAAGCCTCGACAATGCTGCCATCGTTGCCGACGGCATAGAACTCGTAGCAGTTGCCGCGCGAAATCTTGAATTTCACGAGCGAATAGTTCTTTTCACCGAATATTTCCCGTATTTTTGCCTCGGGCATCCAGTCACTGCGCGGTGACTTCGTGCACACCAGCTTTTCCGCCGGCGAGCTGGCCCAAGCACCGCCCGAAACGTTGAATCCGATCAGGACAAAAAGAATGCACTTCAGGAGTCCTTGCTTCATTTCGTCGCTTCTTCCTTGCTATCGTCGAAACCAAATTTTAAGAAGCCGAACTTAAGTGCGTCTTAACGCGAAAAGCGACTCGCAACAGAAGCGCCCCGACGGATCGAGGCGCCTCCCATTCCGATGTCTTAGGCCAGCGCAGCCGCTTCGCCGACCGCCGCCCTGCCCGCCTCGAAAGCACGGCGGTTCAGCTCGACCATTTTTTCGCCCTTGCGCTCGAAGCGCTTGAGCACACAGTCGAGCAGCGTTTCGGCGCCAAAAGGCAGGTGATCGGCGATGGCGCCGAGCATGACCGTGTTGCCGAGGCGGATGTCGCCGAGATTCTGGGCGATGGTCGTGGCATCGAAGGCGACGACCTTGTTGCCTGTCTTCCTGATTTCGGCGAGCGGATCTTCCGGGTAATCGAACAGCCCGAGCTCGACGACCGGCGGCACCAGCCTGGCCGTGTTCATGAGCGTGATGCCGCCCCGCTTGAGCATGTGCTGCCAGCGCAGGGCTTCGGCCGACTCGAACCCGAGCAGGACATCGGCCGTGCCCGGGGTGATCTGCGGCGACAGCACGCGCTTGCCAAAACGCAGGTGCGACGAGACGACGCCACCACGCTGGGCCATGCCGGCCACTTCGGTTTTCTTGGCGTCGTGCCCAAGGGCGATGGCGGCTTCGGCGAGGATTTCGGTCGCCGTCATGACGCCCTGACCGCCGATACCGACGACGAGGATGTTGGTGTTGTCGCTCATGCTGCACAGCCTCCCTTGGTAACGAGCTGGATAGGCGAGGTCGGCACATGGTGGACGATGGCTTTCGGCGCGCAGGGCTGGACGCACAGGCCACAGCCGGTGCACACCGAGGTTTCGATACGCACGAAGGCGAGATCGACTTCGCGACCGCTTGCCTTCACTTCCTTGCCACGGCGCGTGACGTGGATGGCGGGACAGCCGACGTCGATACAGTTGCCGCAACCCGTGCACTTGTCCTCGACGACCTCGAAGGGCTTGAGCTTGTGGTAATCCTTGATCAGCACGCAGGGCTGGTCGGTGATGATGACCGAGACGTCCGGCACCTTGACCTCATCGCGGATGGTCTTGAAGAGCACCGGCAACTCGTAGGGATTGACCTTGTGGATACGCTCTTCCTTGACGCCCAGGGCGCTGACCAGCTTGGCGAAGTCGATGCGCGGCGCTTCATCGCCGTGGATGTCGCGGCCGTTGCCCGGGTTGTCCTGGCCGCCCGTCATGCCGACGGCGCGGTTATCGAGGAGCAGCACGGTGACGTTGCCCTTGTTGTAAACCATGTCGAGCAGGCCTTGCATGCCCATGTGCAGGAAGGTCGAATCACCGATCACGGCGACGATGCGCTTGTCCTTGTCGGACTCGCCGCGGCCCTTGTCCATGCCGAGCGCGACGCCCATCGAGGCGCCCATCGAGACGCAGGTGTCCATCGCCTGCCAGGGGTGGCCGGCGCCCAGTGTGTAGCAGCCGATGTCGCCGGAAATGTTGAGGTTGCGCACTTGCGACAGCGTGTAATAGACGCCGAGGTGTGGGCAGGCCACACACATCGTGGGCGGCCGCGGGAAAAGCTGCATCGGGGCCAGCGTGGTCGTTTCCGTGAACGGCTCACCAAGCAGCTTGGCGATGGCCGGCTTCAGGACGTTCGGCGACAACTCACCCTGTAGCGGCAGGATTTCCTTGCCGATGACCTTGAGGCCCTGCGCCTTGAGTTCGGTTTCGACCAGCGGTTCGACTTCCTCGACGACGACGACCTGCTCGACCATGCCGGCCAGTTCGCGGCATTTCTCGAAGGGGACCGGGCAGGAGAAGCCGAGCTTGAGGACCGGCGCGTTCGGGAAGGATTCCTTGACGTGCATGTAGGCCGGGCCGGAGGCGATGAAACCAACACGCTTGTCGGAGCCATCCTCGATGAAATTCAGTTCGGAGGTTTCAGCCAGTTCACGCAACTTGATGTCGCGGGCGAACATGAGCGGGATGCGCTTGCCGGCGTTGCCCGGCACCATGACGAAACGCCCCGGCTCCTTGTTGAAGCCGGCGCCGACATGCTCGCCGCGCTCGCCGACGGTGACCAGCGACTTGACGTGGTTGATCCGGGTCGTCATGCGCAGGATGACCGGCACCTGGAGTTTTTCAGACAGCTCGTAGGCGACCAGCGTCATCGCGTAGGCTTCCTGCGAATCGGCCGGCTCGAGCACCGGCACGTGGGCGAAGCGCCCCCAGTAGCGGGAATCCTGCTCGTTCTGCGAGGACGACAGGCCGACATCGTCGGCGATAGCGATGACCAGGCCGCCAATGACACCGGTCAGGGTCAGCGTCATCAGCGCATCGGAGGCGACGTTCATGCCGACATGCTTCATGCAGCAGAAGGCGCGCGAGCCGGCGTAGGCGCAGCCGATAGCCACTTCGAGCGACACCTTCTCGTTGACCGACCACTCGGCGTAGAGGTCCGGGTAGGTGGAAATGACTTCCAGCATTTCGGTGGACGGCGTGCCGGGATAGGCGGCGGCAACCTTGACGCCAGCCTCCCACACTGCGCGGGCGACCGCTTCGTTACCGGACATCAGGACCCGGCTTGCTGCCGGTACAGGCATGACTGCCGCCATGTCGACTCCTCAAATCATTTGGACGAAACCCGCGATTATAAAATGGCTATTCAGCCACGACTTGATACAACGCAAGTTATCCCACCGAATAATTTGGTGTCGGAAACCGGTCGCGCCACCCACAAATGACACAGGCAAATTCCCTGTGCACCCGCATTGCCTGCGCACGGCTCGCATTCGCGCTTTTTCGGCGAATGCGGATTTCAATTTTGGCCATTTTTTCCGGTTGACCGTCAAACACACGGCGTCAGCCGCACCGATCTCACCCCCTCGAATTCGCCACAAAAAAACATCGGGTACGTGCTTGCACGTATTGCACGATACGAATTTTGTTTTTACAATGCGAAACGCCAGTAAGGGAAAGTACCGACTCGCTTAGTGATTCAGAAGCAGCTAAAGTTGTTCTGCTAAACGGGCAGAACAGAATGAACTCAAACCCAGGAGACAAACCATGGCCGAACAACCGAATAACTTACCTGACCCCGCTGATCTCGATCCGCAGGAAACCAAGGAATGGATTGATGCGCTGGAAGGCGTCATCAGCCAGGAAGGCGCCGAACGCGCCCATTACCTGATCGAGAAACTGATCGGCCAGGCCCGCGAAGACGGGATCGATCTGCCCTACTCGGCCAACACCGAATACATCAACACCATTCCGGTCGACAAACAGCCCAAGTACCCGGGCAATGCCGATCTGGAAATCAAGATTCACAGCTACATCCGCTGGAACGCCATGGCCATGGTCGTGCGCGCCAACAAGGACACCAACGTCGGCGGCCACATCGCCTCCTTCGCCTCGGCCGCCGCCCTCTACGACGTCGGCTTCTCGCATTTCTGGAAGAGCATCGACCACGACACCGGCGGCGACCTCATCTTCTTCCAGGGCCACTCCGTCCCGGGCGTCTATTCGCGCGCCTTCATGCTCGGTCGCCTGACCGAAGACCAGATGGACAACTTCCGCCAGGAAACCGACGGCAAGGGCATTTCTTCCTACCCGCACCCGTGGCTGATGCCGGACTTCTGGCAGTTCCCGACCGTCTCCATGGGTCTCGGCCCGATCCAGGCCATCTACCAGGCCCGCTTCATGAAGTACCTCGCCTCGCGCGGCCTGATCGACGCCGCCAAGGCTGAACAGCGCAAGGTCTGGGCCTTCCTCGGCGACGGCGAGACCGACGAGGTCGAATCGCTCGGCGCCATCGGCATGGCCGGTCGCGAAAAGCTCGACAACCTGATCTTCGTCATCAACTGCAACCTGCAGCGCCTCGATGGCCCGGTGCGCGGCAACGGCAAGATCATCCAGGAACTCGAATCCGAATTCCGCGGTGCCGGCTGGAACGTCATCAAGCTGATCTGGGGCACCCAGTGGGATACCCTGTTCCAGCGCGACAAGACCGGCATTCTCAAGAAGCGCATGATGGAACTGTGCGACGGCGAGTACCAGACCTTCAAAGCCAAGAACGGCGCCTACGTCCGCGAGCATTTCTTCAACACGCCGGAACTCAAGGCGCTGGTCGCCGACTGGACCGACGACCAGGTGTGGAACCTGAACCGCGGCGGCCACGACATCTTCAAGATCTTCGCTGCCTACAACGCCGCCGTCACCCACAAGGGCGCCCCGACCCTGATCCTCGCCAAGACCATCAAGGGCTTCGGCATGGGTCAGGCCGGCGAGGCCATGAACATTTCCCACCAGCAGAAGAAGATGGACAAGGAGCAGATCGGTCGCTTCCGTGACCGCTTCGCCCTGCCGGTCCCCGACGACAAGCTGGAAGAGCTGCCCTACCTGAAGTTCGCCGAGGACTCCGAGGAATACAAGTACATGCGCCAGCGTCGCATGGACCTCGGCGGTTTCCTGCCGTCGCGCCGCCGCAAGGCCGAGGCGCTGGCGATTCCCTCGCTCGACACCTTCTCCGCCCTGCTCAAGGCTTCCGGCGAAGGCCGCGAACTGTCCACGACCATGGCCATCGTCCGCATCATGAACATGATGTTGAAGGACAAGAATGTCGGCAAGAACGTCGTGCCCATCGTGCCGGACGAGTCCCGCACCTTCGGCATGGAAGGCATGTTCCGCTCGGTCGGCATCTGGAACCAGGAAGGCCAGAACTACGTGCCGGAAGACCATGACCAGCTCATGTTCTACAAGGAATCGAAGACCGGGCAGGTATTGCAGGAAGGCATCAACGAATCCGGCGCCATGAGCGACTGGATCGCCGCCGCCACCTCGTACTCGGTGCATAACGTCCAGACCATCCCGTTCTACATCTGCTACTCGATGTTCGGCCTGCAGCGCGTCCTCGACCTGTGCTGGGCAGCCGGCGACCAACGCGCCCGCGGCTTCCTGATCGGCGGTACCGCCGGCCGCACGACGCTGAACGGCGAAGGCCTGCAGCATGAGGACGGCCACAGCCTGATCCTCTCCAACCTGATCCCGAACTGCATCTCCTACGATCCGACCTTCCAGTACGAAGTCGCGGTCATCGCCCAGGACGGCATGCGCCGCATGTTCGCCGAGCAGGAAGACGTGTTCTATTACCTGACGGTGATGAACGAGAACTACGAGCATCCCGAGATGCCGGCCGGCGCCGAAGCCGACATCATCAAGGGCATGTACGCCTTCAGGAAGGGCGCCGACTCGGCTGGCCCGCGCGTCCAGCTGCTTGGTTCGGGCACCATCTTCCGCGAAGTCATCGCTGCCGCCGACCTGCTCAAGGCCGACTGGGGTGTCGAGTCCGACATCTGGGGCTGCCCGAGCTTCAACGAACTGGCCCGCAACGGCCAGGATGTCCAGCGCTGGAACCTGCTGCACCCGCTGGAAGAGCCGAAGCTGTCGCACGTCGAAGAGAAGCTGGCTGGCGCCAAGGGCCCGGTCATCGCCTCGACCGACTACATCAAGCTGTTCTCCGAGCAGATCCGCCCCTTCGTCAAGGCACCGTATGTCACGCTGGGCACCGACGGTTTCGGCCGTTCCGACACCCGCGAGAAGCTGCGCCATCACTTCGAGGTCGATCGTCACTGGGTCACGCTGGCTGCCCTCAAGGCGCTGGCCGACAACGGTGAAATCAAGCGCGAAGTCGTTGCCGCCGCTCTGGTCAAGTACAACCTTGACCCGAACAAGCCGAATCCGCTGAGCGTTTAATAGGGAGAAGACAACATGAGCCAAATCATTGAAGTCAAAGTCCCCGATATCGGCGATTTCTCCGAAGTTCCGGTCATCGAGTTGTACGTCAAGGTCGGCGACAGCATCAAGGTCGACGACGCCATCGCCACCCTCGAATCCGACAAGGCCACGATGGACGTTCCCTCCACCGTCGCTGGCACCATCACCGAAGTGCTCGTCCAGCTCGGCTCCAAGGTCAGCGAAGGCGCAGTACTGATCAAGGTCGACAGCGCTGCTTCCGCAGCCGCCCCGGCCCCGCAGGCCGCAGCACCCGCGCCGACCCCGGCACCCGCTTCAGCCCCGGCTGCCGCTCCTGCCGCTGCCGGCGGTGGCGTGGTCGAGGTCAAGGTGCCGGACATCGGCGACTTTTCCGACGTGCCGGTCATCGACCTGTTCGTCAAGGTCGGCGACACGATCAAGGTTGACGACGCGATTGCCACGCTCGAATCCGACAAGGCCACGATGGACGTCCCGTCCACCGTCGGCGGCGTCGTCAAGGAAGTGCTGGTCCAGCTCGGCTCCAAGGTCAGCGAAGGTTCCGTGCTGATCAAGGTTGAATCGGGCGCGTCGGCACCCGCTGCTGCGCCGCAAGCCGCTGCACCGGCCCCCGCTGCGGCCGCTCCGGCACCAGCCGCTGCCCCCGTCGCAGCCCCGGCTGCCGCACCGGCTGCACTGGCCCCGGCCCTGCCCATCGGTTCCAGGGTTCACGCCTCGCCGTCGGTCCGCGCCTATGCTCGCGAACTCGGCGTTGATCTGTCCAAGGTGCCGGCCTCCGGCCCGAAGAACCGCATCGTCAAGGAAGACCTGACCAAGTACGTCAAGGGCGTCATGTCCGGTGCCACAGCTGCCCCGGCCGTCGCCGGCGCCAGCCTCGGCGGCGGGCTCGATCTGCTGCCCTGGCCGAAGGTCGATTTCGCCAAGTTCGGCGAGATCGAGGTCAAGCCGTTGTCGCGCATCAAGAAGATTTCCGGCCAGAACCTGTCGCGCAACTGGGTCATGATCCCGGCCGTGACCTATCACGAAGATGCCGACATCACCGACCTCGAAGCTTTCCGCGTCCAGCTGAACAAGGAAAACGAGAAGGGCGGCGGCGCCAAGCTGACCATGCTGGCCTTCATCATCAAGGCTTGCGTCAAGGCGATGCAGAAGTATCCGGAGTTCAACGCCTCGCTCGACGGCGACAACCTGGTGCTGAAGAAGTATTTCAACATCGGCTTCGCGGCCGACACGCCGAACGGCCTGGTCGTCCCGGTCATCAAGAATGCCGACAAGAAGTCGGTCTTCGAGCTGGCCCAGGAATCCGGCGAACTGGCCAAGCTGGCCCGCGACGGCAAGCTGAAGCCGGCCGACATGTCCGGCGCCTGCTTCACGATCTCCAGCCTGGGCGGCATCGGCGGCACCTACTTTGCGCCGATCGTCAATGCGCCGGAAGTCGCCATCCTCGGCGTCAACAAGTCGGCCATGAAGCCGGTGTGGGACGGCAAGCAATTCGTGCCGCGCCTGACCCTGCCGCTGTCGCTGACCGCTGACCACCGCGTCATCGATGGCGCCCTGGCGACCCGCTTCAACGTCTATATCGCTCAGTTGCTGGCCGACTTCCGTCGCGTCGCGCTGTAAGCCGGGAAGGAGATCACTATGAGTCTCGTAGAAGTCAAAGTCCCGGATATCGGCGATTTCTCCGACGTGCCGGTCATCGACCTGTTCGTCAAGGTCGGCGACAGCATCAAGGTCGACGACGCCATCGCCACGCTCGAATCCGACAAGGCGACGATGGATGTTCCCTCCACCGTTGCCGGCACGGTCAAGGAAGTCCTCATTCAACTCGGTTCCAAGGTCAGCGAAGGTGTCGTGCTGATCAAGGTCGAGGCGGGCGAGGCTTCGACGGTCAACCCGGAAAAAGCGCCAAAACCGGAAACCCCGGCCGCCGCCCCCGCGGCACCGGCGCCGGTGGCCGCCAGCCACAGCGGCGGTGCCGACATCGAGTGCGAGATGCTCGTCCTCGGCGCCGGCCCCGGCGGTTACTCGGCGGCCTTCCGCTCGGCCGACCTCGGCATGAAGACGGTCATCGTCGAGCGCTACGCCACCCTCGGCGGCGTCTGCCTCAACGTTGGCTGCATTCCGTCCAAGGCGCTGCTGCATGTCGCCGCGGTCATGGAAGAAGCCCAGCACGCAGCCGATCTCGGCGTCACCTTTGCTGCACCGACGGTCGATATCGACAAGCTGCGTGCCCACAAGGACAAGGTCGTCGGCAAGCTGACCGGTGGTCTGGCCGGCATGGCCAAGGGCCGCAAGGTCGACATCGTGCGCGGTTTCGGCACCTTCCTCGACCCGCATCACATCGAGGTCGAAGTCACCGACGGCACGGGCCAGGACAAGACCGGCACCAAGAAGATCGTCAAGTTCCAGAAGTGCATCATCGCCGCCGGTTCGGCGGCCGTGCATCTGCCCTTCATTCCGAAGGATCCGCGCATCGTCGATTCGACCGGCGCGCTGGAACTGCGCTTCGTCCCGCAGAAAATGCTGGTCATCGGTGGCGGCATCATCGGCCTCGAAATGGCCACCGTCTATTCGACGCTGGGCGCCAAGGTCGATGTCGTCGAGATGCTCGATGCGCTGATGCAGGGCCCGGATCGCGATGCGGTCAAGGTCTGGGAAAAGCAGAACTCGCATCGCTTCGACAAGATCATGCTGAAGACCAAGACGGTTGCCGTCGATGCCAAGGATGACGGCCTCTACGTCACCTTCGAAGGCGAAGGCGTGTCCGCCGAGCCGGTCAAGTACGACATGATCCTGCAAGCCGCCGGCCGTTCGCCGAACGGCAAGAAGATCGGTGCCGAGAAAGCCGGCGTGGCCGTGACCGACCGCGGTTTCATCAACGTCGATGCCCAGATGCGGACCAACGTGCCGCACATCTTCGCCATCGGCGACGTCGTCGGCAATCCCATGCTGGCCCACAAGGCCGTGCATGAAGCCCACGTCGCCGCGGAAGTCGCAGCCGGCCACAAGGCTGCCTTCGACGCCACGGTGATTCCCGGCGTCGCCTACACCCATCCCGAAGTGGCGTGGGTCGGCTACACCGAGGATCAGGCGAAGAAGGAAGGGCGCAAGGTCGAGACCGCCAAGTTCCCGTGGGCGGCCTCCGGTCGAGCCATCGCCAACGGCGCCGACTACGGCTTCACCAAGCTGATCTTCGACGCCGAAACGCACCGCGTCATCGGCGGCGCCATCGTCGGCCCGTCGGCCGGCGACATGATCGGCGAAGTCTGCCTGGCCATCGAGATGGGCTGCGACTCGGTCGATATCGGCAAGACCATCCACCCGCACCCGACGCTCGGTGAAACGGTCGGCATGGCCGCCGAAGTCGCGCACGGCACCTGCACGGACGTCCCGCCGCCGCGCAAGAAATAAACCTTCGCTGCTGCCTGGCGCCTGAACATCGCGCCGCAAAAAAGACCGAGACTGTTTCAGCTCGGTCTTTTTCTTTCCAGGCGTCCTCACCCCTGCGGGTGTCCGGGTTTACACGGATGGGGTTAGGTATTCACAGCAATTACCCGCCCGCCGTTTTCTCATGAAAATTGCAGACTGTGGCATACCCGCGTTTTCGCCGTGGCGTGGTCGCATGCAATCAATTTATTTTGAGGGAACTCGATGAACGCGCGCCTGAACTACCCCGATCCAGATGAGTTGCATCGCCAGACAGAAACCTGTTCGGCCATTGCATTTCTGTTTCTGGAAACCAGTAGCCAATATTTCGATTTGCAGATCGGCGCAGCGAGGTCGTCGCTAGACTCCTTTCGTAGCCACTGCGACCTGCTTGAGCCATCAGCAAACGGCACAAACATCCTGGCCGGCTACAAGCGACTGTTTGCGCAGTCGCTCGATGCGGGAAGCCAGCTGCTGCGCGAAAGCGTCACGCTCTCTTCTGGCAGCCAGCAGCAGTTCGGCCAGTTGATGGACGAAGGCTGGGCGCAATGGACAGCCAGCTCCCAAAAGACGATCAACGCCCAACTCAGGCTGCTCTCCAGACTCTGTCAGCCGCTGGCCAAAACCACCCGCTGAGTTTTCGCCATGAGAACGATCGATATGCGCGCTGGCTCAGTCGACACTCGGCGTCCAATGCTGCCTTTCCGCGCCGAACTGAGACATCTGTCGAGCCTCTGTTTTCCTGTCCTCTATCAGGTCTTGTTCACTTACGTGATCGTCATTGCCGACCTCGTGACCCCGGAGCTGGGCCGAATCGGATTCGTGCTGTTCGCCATCTTCGGCATCCTGGCCAGCTCGCTGGCCACACTTTGGTTCATGAAGACCCAGCACTTCAACGTCGGCTATTTCCGGGTGGCGCTCCCCATGCTGCTCGCGCTCATGCTGCCCTTGCTGCAAATCGCGCTGCTGAACATGTTCCGCTGACCTGACCGAACATCCTGGCGAAAAAAATGGCCGCATCCGTGCGGCCATTTTCATGATGCGCGGAGAAGCCGAGTTACCGGGCCTTGCGCCGACGAGCCACCACGCCGAGCAGCCCCAGACCGGCCAGGAACATGGCGTAGGACTCCGGTTCCGGAACCGGCGTCGAGATCACGTACAACTGGCCGCCTTCAACCAGTTCGCCGGCAATACCGTAGTGCGCCTGCGTATCGGCAAGGAAGCGGCTGTTGCCCGGATCTTCCTGATTGGAAAGCTAGACATGCTCATCAAGTCGCGACGACACCCGCATGGGCAGCGACACGTTGTACACTCGGTAGCGACAGGGCAACGGGAACCCGTGGCCAATTTTCAGGTCTTTAGAGCGCCATGACTGCCACCCCACCACTTCCCCGCCGCTCCCCCGAGGAGCAAGCCCGTCTCGAAGCCGCCCTGCGTGACGTCTTCGAACACAGACTCTGTTTCAACGAACTTCTGGGTTTCAAGGTTGAATCGCTTGATCCGGCGGCGCCGAAGATCAGCTTCGCCATGCGCCCCGACCTCATTGGTCATTTCCAGCATGGCCGCTTGCACGGCGGCGTGATCGCCACCGTCCTCGATACCGTCGGCGGTTTGGCCGCGACTGTCGCCATCGCCGAGAAATTCAACAGCGAAACGACCGAGCAGGTCGGGCATCGCTTCGGCCGGATTGGCACCATCGACCTGCGCACCGATTACCTGCACCAGGGCATCGGCAAAAAATTTACGGCCACCGGACGGGTAACCCGCCTTGGTGGCCGCATCGCGTCCGTCCAGATGACGCTGGAGAACGAAGCCGGCGTGCTGATCGCCACCGGCGGGGCGTCTTACGTCATCAGTTAGCCGTCAAACCGCACCAGACCGAATCTCACGGTCTACCGGAAAAAACGGCCAAAATCGAAATCCGCTCCAAGCCTAAAGAATCGGCACGCCCTGCTGCTCGCCGCGTTCGTACACCACGTTGGCGCGACCGACGATCAGCGGATCAAGGTTGCCGATACGCTCGGTGTCCTTGTTGTTGTACGGCAGCTTGTGCAGCACGTAGCGCATGGCATTCAGGCGCGCCCGCTTCTTGCAGTTCGACTTGATCACCGTCCATGGCGCATCGGCCGTGTCCGTGTGGAAGAACATCGCCTCCTTGGCCCGGGTGTAGTCGTCCCACTTGTCGAGCGAGGCCATGTCGATGGGTGACAGCTTCCACTGTTTGAGCGGATGCACCTTGCGCTCACGGAATCGCCGGCGCTGCTCCTCGCGGCTGACCGAGAACCAGAACTTGATCAAATGCGTGCCGTTGCGCGCCAACATGCGCTCGAACTCCGGCGCCTGGCGCACGAACTCGCCGTACTCCTGATCGGAACAGAAGCCCATCACCCGCTCGACGCCGGCCCGGTTGTACCAGGAACGGTCGAACAGCACGATCTCTCCATTGGTCGGCAGGTGCTGGACGTAACGCTGGAAGTACCACTGGCCGCGCTCGATTTCACTCGGCTTCTCCAGCGCCACAACGCGCGCGCCGCGGGGATTCAGGTGTTCCATGAACCGCTTGATGGTGCCCCCCTTGCCCGCCGCATCGCGGCCTTCAAAAAGGATCACCACCTTCTGCCCGGTTTCCTTGACCCAGGCCTGCAACTTCAGCAACTCGACCTGCAGCTTGTATTTCTGCCGCTCGTAATTGCGGCGCTGCATGAGGTTTTTGTATGGATACCCCCCATCGCGCCAATCCTTGGCCAGCTCGTCATCCGGATTGGCCGGCAAATCATCCGGCACGCCCTGCTGGCGAAGCAAGCCCTTGAGCAGGGCAACCGACTCCTCGGGCGGCATGCCGGCGATCACGTCGCGCATTGCCCCCAACTTGCTCCCCTGGGCTGCATCGACCGCAGCATCCACAGCGAACTGCTCAATCGCCTGCGGGGTCAGTACCGGCGGAACATCGCCCTTGGCCACCTCGCGCCGCCGACTGGTTCGGGGCGCCGGCGCTGCCTTGGTGCCGGTGGTCTTGTCGGTCGGGGCGACCGCTGTTTTTTTCTTGATGACCATGACTCTCTCTCCATCCATCGATGCGAAAGAGCCTATTTCACGGCAAAGCGTAAGCCTTGTCTAGTCCAGCATTTCAACCGGAATGACCGCGCGCAGCACGGTCTGCGTCTCGCCGCGCCGAACGCGGTTGCTCAACCACCACAAGGCGCCCTTCTTGATGCTCCACTCGGTCTCGTGACCGGCCAGCAACAAGGACGCCATCCGCCCCAAGGAAGGCTGGTGGCCAACAATCAGAACGGAACCCTGCGCCGCCGGCCAACCAGAAGCCGCAATCAGTTCCGACACACACGCGTCCGGCCCGATCTTGCGTATCGTTTCGAAGGGCAGCTTCAACGCCTCGGCCGTCTGTTGCGTACGAATCGCCGGGCTGACGATGATGCGAAGATCCTTCGGCTGACGCGCCAGAATCCAGGCAGCCATGGTCCGCGCCTGTTTCTCGCCACGCGACGTCAGACGCCGCTTCAAATCATCGTCGCCATCCTCCGCCTCGGCATGGCGCCACAGCAACAGTTCCATGATCGGCTCCTCTCGAAAGAGCAAAATTATGATCCTACTTTGTTACCGCCAGATTTCGCTCTTGGCGGAAGGAGCCCTGCGATTCGCGGAATCTGCAGCGCCAGCGCTAACGCTCGGCTTTTTGCTCCAGATACACCCAGTCCACGATGTCGTCGCTCGGGACATAACCGGAAACCAGCTTCTCCAACATCTGCCGAATGACGCTCACGTCGTTATCGTTGAGGGCCGTCTCCATGGCATTGAGACGAGCCTCCAATTCAGACCAGTGAATGAATTCCTCATGTGCTTTCATGATCCGAGGGTGCGATGTCGGCTTGGGGTTGTCGCCGATAAGAAGCTCCTCGTACAATTTTTCACCAGGACGCAAGCCCGTTATTTCGATTTCAATATCGCCCCCGGGGTTTTCCTCGTCCTTCACCGTCAGGCCGGACAACTCAACCATGCGCCGAGCAAGATCGATGATTTTGACCGACTGCCCCATGTCCAGCACGAACACATCGCCACCCTTGGCCATCGCACCAGCCTGAATAACCAGCTGGGCGGCCTCGGGGATCGTCATGAAGTAGCGTGTGATTTCGGGGTGGGTTAGCGTAATCGGTCCGCCGTCCCGAATCTGTTGGCGAAACTTCGGGACGACAGAACCGGATGAACCAAGCACATTGCCAAAACGCACCATGGAAAAATTGGTCGCAGGGTTGGTGGCGGCCAGCGCCTGCAGGACCATTTCTGCCAAGCGCTTGCTAGCCCCCATGACGTTGGTCGGACGAACTGCCTTGTCGGTGCTGATCAAAACAAAGTCATTGACCCCGCTTTCGGCTGCAACCTGAGCGGTACGCAAAGTGCCGAACACATTGTTCTTGATGCCTGCGGCCGGATTATGCTCCACCAGCGGAACATGCTTGTAGGCGGCTGCGTGATATACGGTATCGGGGCGCCAAGTGGACATGATTTCACGCATCCGGTCGTCGTCCTGAACGGATGCGAGCAAGGAGACCAATACAATTTCACGCCCCGCCAATTTCGCATCCAATTCCTGGTGAATGGCATATAACGCGAATTCGCTTTGCTCAACCAACAATAACCTGGTTGGCCCGATTACGAGAATCTGGCGACAGAGTTCGCTTCCGATAGACCCACCGGCCCCGGTCACCAACACAACCTTGTCGACGATATTTTTAGCCAGCAGGAGTTGGTTGGGCGTCACCGGCTCCCTGCCGAGCAAATCATCAATATCCAGTTCCCGCAGATCAGACACGCTGACCTTGCCCTGTGCCAAGTCCGTTACACTCGGCAATGTGCGCACGGAAACATGCGCATTGCGAATCTGCCCCAGAATCTCGTTTCGGCGATTGCGACCGATTCCGGGCATCGCCAAGAGCACATCGCCGATATTCAACGACCAGACGAGCCCGGCCAAGTCGCCGGGATTGTAGATTGGCTGGCCATTCAATATATGACCATGCAATCGTTCATCATCATCGAGAAATCCAACGACCTGCATCTCGTGATTGTTCGCCATCGCAGCAGCCAATTGCCGACCGGTTTTCCCCGCCCCGTAAATGAGCACCTTGGGACGGGAGGCATGCTTCAAAATGCTTTGGTATTGGTCGCCAAGCCACATCCGCGCGAGGGCCCTGGATGCGCCAACGAAGAGCAGCAGCAGGATGGGCTGGATAAGCCCGATGGTACGTGGCACACCGGGAATACCAACGGCAGTGAAAATCGATGCATAGATAATTCCGTAGATCGCGGTTGCCTTGGTGACAGTCATCAAGGCTGGCCATCCGGAAAAGCGAAAGATTGCCCGATATAGTCCAGCGATGATGAAGACTGGAAGCGCTATCGCAACGGAAATGATGGCAGCCCACAACGAAAGCCCTGACAGGGAGAGAAATTCCCCCAAACGCAAATAATAGGCAAGCCAGACGGTCAGGATGCACAAACTGACATCTACCGCCAGAACAACTGCACGCTTCGCCAGGCGCGGAAGCGCCAGCATTGGCTTAGCAAGGTTTTGCAAATACATCATCATCCCTGTCGAATTAGTGAGAAACGCCATCCCGCCGCAACACCCTCAGGAAAGTTAACCACAAAATCCATAAATCAAATCCAAATGAGCGTCTCTCAAGGTACTCGACATCCAGCTTCACCTTTTCCGGAATGGCCAATTCGTCTCGACCATTGACCTGGGCCCATCCAGTCACCCCCGGAACAAGTGTTTGAACGCCGTAGTCAGTGCGAAGCGCAATCAAATCATCCTGATTGAACAATGCCGGCCGGGGTCCCACAAAACTCATGTCCCCCATAAGTACGCTCCATAGCTGGGGCAACTCATCAAGGCTGGACTTGCGAAGAAATGACCCAATCGGCGTCAAATAGGCATTTGGATTTTCAAGCAGATGCGTAGCCTTTGCTGGCGTACCGACACGCATGCTTCGAAACTTTGGCATGCGAAAAATCTTGTTGTCTTTGCCAACGCGGTCGGACCAGTAGATGGCGGGACCAGCCGAAGTGATTCGAACCAGCAAGGCTACCAATATGATCGGTAGTGCCAGCAGAACAATCAACGCACAAACTAAAAACAGGTCAAATATCCGCTTCATTTCCAAACATCCGACTTGCTCATTTTGGATTGCCCCTTAACAAGCAGTCATAAAACCCTAACCATTCCGCCGTTACGGAGTCAGACGAAAACTCACTGCGTGCACGCTTCAATGCCTTTTCGCCAAGCTCTCGGCGAAAATCAAGATCAGCAGCCAAATGCATCATCGCCCCCGCAAAAGCCTTCCTGTCAAACTTTGTAACCAAAATCCCAGTCTCGTTTTCAACCACAGCATCGACAATGCCCTCTGTACGATAGGCCACTGCAGGCACACCGCATGCTGCAGCTTCAATGACGACAGACCCGAAGCCCTCACGATAGCTGGGCAGAACAAAAATATCCGCGGCTGCCATGTAGTGCTCAGGCTCCATTGTTCTGCCAAGCCATCGAAATTTACCGCTGCCCTTTTGGGCCTCTGCTTGCAATTCCGAGAGGAGATTCTCCTCATCCGGACCGACCACCCATAATTCGCAGGCCTGATGAGACTCGGCCACCTGATTAAAACTGGCTACTAAATCAAATACACCCTTGTCTTTCGCCAGTCGCCCTACGTACAGAAATACGGCAACGTTATCGGTTAGCGCAAATTCAGAGCGAAGCTGAGCTCGAATCGCACTATCTGGATGAAAACGGGCCAAATTCACTCCGGCGATGGACCCATGACCGAGCATGCTTATGCCATCAGGCCGAACCACAGATTCCGTTTCGAGATACCGGCATTGCGATGCACTGTCCGCAAACACTCGAGAGGCGAGAACGACAATCAGTCGATCCAGCGACTTCAATACAATACGCCCAAGCCCTTCGCGGCTTGCCCATACCTGACCTGTAAAAGTGTGGAAGCGAAACATTATCCCTGCAAGGCGGGCTGCCATCATCGCGAGAAGACCGGCTTTGGGTGTGATGCTATGAACAACACAGGGCTTCGCTTTTACAAATATCCGGAAAAGCTGCAAAAGTGCCCGAATATCCGCCATTGGTGCTATTTTTCGCGCTATATCGACGTGAATAACGGAAACCCCAAAAACCAAATCCTCCGACAACGGGTAGGCCGCTGTGTTCACGCAAAGAATGACTTCATACCGCTCGACAAACGCAAGCATATGAGTCCGCAGAAATGCATTTACTGCAAACGGGGTGGTAGCGACGAAGCAGATGGTTTTTTTCATGCCGATTTGAATACAGCAAGAAAACGGAAAAGCCCTTCCTTACTGGCCATGTCTAAAGCGATTCAAGGTAGTAATAAGCTTTCGTCGCCAATATTTCAGTGTTTCAAGTAAGGTCACGAGGAAAAATGTGGGCTTTGAAATTAGGCGATCTTTTCGCAATGATTTGAAGCACTGCAAAACACCGAAATGCATTGCGCTAAGATTTTGCGACAAACCACCAGCCCCAAAGTCATCTTTATATGAACAAGCCAAAGGAAGGCAAAGCCTCATGGCTAATCCACCGTTCAAGATCACACGAAGCCATAGCTGGTAGTCCTCTGCATACCTCACTGCATCAGGAAATCGTTCCGCGATACTGCGCCTCAACATGACTGTCCGAGTTGCTATGTCGTTTTTTATGAGCAAGCCCAACAACGAAAGCTCCTGCTGCCGCATTGCCCCATGCGGCAACACAAGCAACCTCTCATTGTCGCATATCTGCGATTCGTGGCAGGACAACCTATATTCCGGATTTGCAAGCATCCAGCCAGCCTGTATGGCCAGTTTGCTTGGGTGCCAACTGTCATCAGCATCGAGGAAGGCAACAAGTTGTTGAGTTGCAAGCGCCCATCCAGCATTTCGCGCCTCTCCCGCACCTCGATTTTCCGGAAGCGAAATCGAGATAATTCTTACGTGGCCTTGATACCGACGCAATATCGCATCCAGTGCAGAACGCGTTTTCCCTTCGTCGTTACTGCAATCCTCAACCAAAACAATCTCAGCAGGGAGCGCGACCTGATTTAATACGGAGGTTACTGCCCGTTCGATCGTGGAATGACAGCGATAGCACGGAATGATGACACTTACCGGGACCATTCCGCCCGGAACCATATCAGCCATAGAATCTAGAGCCTGATCCATTGCACCGGAATCAAGTCGCTGTCGTTCATCCCGTTTCTAAACCAGCGGCGCGGCGCTATAACTAACTTATCGGGCTTTGGATTTAGCCACGCCCCCCACCAACTGAAAGAACTATTCGCAATTATATGATTGCGACATGCGCTCATTAATTGCATATCCCGATAACTTTCCAGGCCCGTGTTCTGCTCAACAAAAACAAAATTCGGGTGAAAATTTAATGATTTTTTGGCCCATTCCATGTCATCAGAGAACACGAAAAAGACAGGATCATGAACGCGGCTCGAAATATGCCTGACGGCCTCTCGATAGTAATCCAGCGAACACAACTCCATGATCTTGGTCGTCGCTTTGTGGGTGACGTAGTCTCCACGTCGTATGTGTAAACTGACCGACGCAGAGCTCTCCATTTCTGATGCCAACTCTGCATTTCTACCCTGCAACGGGTTCCGAAAACGGAAATCATCGCGAATCTGCGCCTCGTGCGATCCAATATACCGCGCCGACTGCCAGTAACCCATCATGTACAGTGGCGTTCCCAAGGAAGCCAAGTCATGCCAATAATTAAAATGCGGCTCAATTGCCAAATGGTGCCCACGTAATTTTGCGAAGCCCCGGCGCTTAAGGAGCTTTAGCACGAGAGAATTTGAACGCCAACCGAAGAGGTCCTGAATTTGCTCCCTTTCTGCTGGCTTTACCTCTAGCGCGAATACGCGCTGCAACTCATAGCCCTGATGCAATCCGTAACCATCAAATCCGGACAGATCAACGAGTAATGGTTCATTTCGCGAAAGAGCCAAGGCTCTTCCTGCGGAATATTGAAACATTTGGTTTCCAATACCCCCCAATATTGCGCTTACGATCATAACAATCCTGAAATCATTGAGCGAGCTGCTCTTTTGACGACTTGAGCATCTTCATGCCTTCTCGCCCCGCCTGCAAAACGAGAAAAAACATGAACCAGACGTATAACCGCCACATTGATCCATTAATAAGCCGGACAACATGGAGGTGGGCCTGAAGATCTGCGCGCATGAGTCTCCAATCGAACGGCATAGGCTCAACTTGAGTACTGCAATCGACAGTAGGAATTGCCCACAAGCGAACCCCTTTCCTTCGCCAGTAGATGGAATGAATCAAATCCTCACTAAATGCTTTGCCAGGGAAGGGGAAATAGCTATCTGTAACCAGATCTTGGCGATGACATACTGCACACCCTCCTGGCACCCACTCGGTCTCGAAAGGATCATCGCCTATTGCATTGCGGTCTATCCAATATCCAATGCCAGTTGCCGTTAACTTTCCCATTCTGCGCTTACCCCAAGGAGCGCCGCAAACAATGGTCTGATAACAATCAAACAAAAGGCCACGCAACCCTGTTCTATTCTGGGTAATGTATTGGCCATTTGATTGGTGACGAAAAAACGGGGCTACCACGTTCCCCGATCCCAAATCGTTTAGCGCTTCCAATAGCGCTTCCACTGCGCCGGGTTCGATAATAATGTCATCGTCCATTTGCATCACGAACGACTGCCCTGCAAGCCCCAATCCGTAAGCCCGCTGAGCTACCTGCCCGCGACAGGGTGTAGCAATAACACGCACGTTACTATGACCAAAATTCGTTAGCCCCGCAGCTTCCTTTTCCGGCACACATACGAGTATTTCAGTAGGCTTTCGCTCGCCACTGTTGAGCCTGGCCAATGTTCCCTCCAGAACCGGGCCACCGAGCGTTGCAATTACAACAGAAAGAGGGAGTTGTAAATTCATCTGCACCCATCAGCCTTAACTACCGGGTTACCTCGCGCAGAATCGATTACATTCGCCCCAACAGTTCTCCCGCAATGCCCGTGAAATGACTTGCCTACCTTAAGAATTTCATTGAGTCGCTGAGCATCCAGCGCTACAAACATGCGCTCGCAGGCCTTCTGAATTTCGGCCAGCCCAGCGGAGATGTTTTCTTCGCTAATCTCACTGACAAACCTGACGAACTCGTTTTCGCTCATACAAATTTTGCGCAAAGACCCCAATTCATAAAGCGTATCTATCGAAACCTCTCCCTCCTGATGAACGTAGATTGGAAAGGCGCCCCCTGTGACAGCCTGAATAACGGCAGTACTGCCGCGATATAGCACCCACCGCGATCGAGAAATATCATCCGTCAATTGTTCACTTGATATCTTCACATTCGCAGGAAGCTTGCCAAATTTTGGATACTTCTTCAGCAACTCCTCATAACGTGTGTTTGGGTGCAGCCGCCAAATGAATTGCAATGCAGGAAGTTGGATTGCACACCCAAGGGAAAAGCCAAACAAAAGTCCGCATTCGCGAAGATCGCCCTCAGGAACTACCAAGCAAGCCTCCCGGACAGATTCATTGTTTGCTGGCGAAGCCCTCAATGTTGACCGAACCGAACCAATACAATCGATGTTTATGTCAGCCAATTGCAGATTACTCCGCATGGCGTCTAGCCCCACATGTCCCGCAGCGAGGATGGTATCTGGATTAAATTGCGGAGACAGGGGGCGTAAAGCAGCATGCTGATGCGGAAACAATCCAGCATGTTGATATCCAATGCAGTGGATATCGGGCTGAACTTGACGTCCTCGCGCGTATGCAATCCGTTCCCACGAATGCCCCTCGTAGGTTGTAATGAGAGAGTGAGGCTTGAAGTAGGCAACCAGCCTTCTAACTTGCTCGCCGATTCGCATTGCATGCAAACATGCGCCACCACGGACCTCTTCGGCCGCTCGCAATGCTACAGTTCGAGCCAAACCATGCGAACGCATTCCCTTTCGCCGCAATCGCGCAGATTCTTCAGAAACGTCTTTTTGGAGTCCTCTTTCAGCATTAAACGAAAGCGCATTAGCTAGAACCACTCTCGGTACCAACGCGTTATCCCATCGCGAAACCAAGCCCTTTGGATTTTGTCCAGTGTAGTCAATCAACGCTATTACTATTTTGACTCCATTAATTGCCAGTTTGTCAGCAAGATCACCGAAATAGAAATCTTTACTTTGCCCAGCAAATCCAGCATTTACAAGATGAGAAACAATTAACACATCGGCATGGTCAGAAATCCCCTTGCTCGCATGCCATCCCTCCGAACCGGCGATCATCGCGCGCAAAACTGAACGACCGCGAGAGACAGAATTACGTAAGCGCCGATTCATCAATGCTGACGAAGGATTGTTGTGATCGAACAATCCTTCGTAGTGCTTTAAAAACATCGGATGCGCACGAATGACATGCAGCCAAGGAATAGCAATCGTCGTGGGAGTAGACTCCTTGTCTAGCAGAAGCTCGTCACAAGCCTCACAGACTTGGAGGAGTTGGGATTTATTCACAACGATAGAAATACCGAGAACGCAACCAGAGGCCTCAAATCGAAATTCATTTGCGCTTGAGAGTGGTGCCCAAAATTTGCTGCTGCTCAGGATCTGAGCGCAACAAACTCAGCACTTCCTCTAACTCATGAGGCTCGTTGATTGAAGGCAGGCTCGGGGATACCTCAACAAAGTCAAAATCGAATCCATTTTCCAAAATGCGCATCTGCTCAATTGATTCGTCCCTCTCTATGGCAGACTGAGGCAATGCCGTCAACTTAAGCAGGAAATCTTTCCGATAAGCAATAATGCCAAGCATCTTGCGTGAAAAATGCTTATTGCACGCAAACTCGGAGTAGAAGGGTGATCGACGAAAACAATAGAGGATGCGATGAGGAGCAGCAACCGCACATTTCACAAAAGAGTGTCGATCCAACTCGTCAGGATTATCCAATGCAGCGACCAAATTCCAAGCCAACACGTCTGGCTCCGAACGAATCGCCTCCATCAGCGCCTCAACATGACGCGGCAGCATTAGCGGCTCATCCCCCTGGAGCAAAACAACGTGACTGCAATCGATGGAGTCAATCGCCTCTGCAACCCGCGTAGTACCGTTTAAATGTGTATCAGATGTCAAAACTACGCGCCCACCAGCCCCAGTAACCAATTCGGCTATTTCCTGATCGCATGTAGCAACAATAACCTCATCCAATCCTTGGCATAACAGTGCTCGGCGACGGACATGCTCGACCATGGGCATACCATCAATCGGCAACAATACTTTCCGCGGAAAACGCGTCGACGCTAGGCGAGCCGGAATAACGGCAACAATCTTCATCTCTGCAAAATCACTTAGTAACGTTGTTGAGCAAAGCCTCTACCGCTGGATGTAAGTGGAGCAGGCCCAAAAGCTTTCCATCTCCATCCACCACTGGCAGATCCCATACTCGCTTCTGATCCATCAAGCGGACTGCAGACAATAACGTATCCTCAGGAGCGACATTTAGTGGCGACGTAATGGCATGCTCCAAGGCATCATCAGCAAAAAACGCTGAAAATGGCTTTTGCACACGCAATAGCATTCTACGAAGATCACCATCGGTCAGCACCCCCTGCAAGCGATGCGCTTCATCGACGATACAGGCGATGCCAATCCGGTGAAGACTCATTTCGTCCAGCGCGTCTTTGAGAAGTGCGCGCTCTCTAATGACGGGGAAGCGGTCAGGGCAAAGCATGACATCACCGACCAACATTTCATTTTTCTGGGTAAACATTGTCTTCTCCAAACTTGTTTAGCAATTCAACACTCATTTCATGGACAATTTCGGCTTGAGCCAAGATGATTGTATTCCCTCTATGTAAAAGCCCTAGCACCCAAAGCCCTTAGTCGCGAGGAGAGACAGTAAGAGCCTACCAAAAAATAAACGAACGGACACCACAAAATAGCCATTGAGCACGAGCAGTTTAAAGCTGGAAATTCACAAATAGTCTGAATCAAAATCCACTTGCCATTGCCGCCACTGACAACAAATTTAGGCACCAACGCAAACAATCGAGCAATGCAATGGAACACGACAGATGCACGTATTGGCACTTGACTGCATACGGCAAACACTCAATAACATAAGCAATACCCTCTAACCCCAAAACGCTTTTCAGCCCTAATTTCAGGAAATATGTTCCGCGAAATAGGCAGCAAAACGGACCACGCCCCCCCCAAGATGAGGAATCAGCAACTCTCATAAATACGACTTGGCAGATACTTCTTTCGACTCTGCGAAATAAGCGCACGAGGATCAAACGGTCTGCACCTTGCAGGACTAACTCACTGTCCGACCATCTAATTGCACCTGAATTTCCGTTCCCAAAGCAGCAATTGGGGCATATTAGGCGTTGCATTCGTCCAATATTTGACGGCAAGCCAAATGCATCACCCACTCACAGATCAGTCCCGAGGAATTCAGTCACACCAAGACGACTATCTAATACCAATTGCACTCCGATCAATGATCAGAAGGGACAAGCTAGAAACGCAAACAAACTTAGCTCTAGAATGTTTGAAACTAAGACGATGCTTGCTTACTTTTGATTGCTGCCGCACCGTTTTTCGTACCAGGCTTAACAGGAAAGTTCGAGCTCGGTAGCTACGGGCGCTAGAAATGAAAACGCCCCCCCCATCGCTGGGAGCGGCATGACGGTAACACCTTTACGGGAACTGCGAGTCACCGTCAAATCTACCGTCACTTACCGTCAGATAGCAATAGGCAGCTTTGGACTACTTAGGACATAAAAAAGGCCAGAACCCTTGTTTTTACTTGGGTTTCTGGCCTTCTTCGGACTACTTAGTACTTGTTCTTGGTGGCCAATCGCGGAATCGAACCACGGACACGCGGATTTTCAATCCGCTGCTCTACCAACTGAGCTAATTGGCCAAACGAGGGTCGCATTATAGCGATGTAGCCGCCTGTCCGCAACCGGAAACGGCCATTTTTAGGACTCAGGTGCCGATGGGCGGGGATTGGCGGTAGAGCTCCGAGAAATCATCGGGTGGCGGTGGCGGCGGGGGTGGCGGATACCAGATGGCAAACGGCACCCGGGCCACTGCACCACGGCCACGCGGGTTGGGTCGCAGGCTGGCGCGCGAATCGTGCTGCACGGCGATTTCCTGAACGATGGCCAGACCCAGTCCGCTACCCTCGGTGGTGGCATCATCCACCCGGTAGAAGCGCTCGAAGACGAGTTCGGATTGTTCCTCGCTGATGCCCACGCCATCGTCTTCCACTTCGAGCAGAACAGTGGCCTGGTTGCTCAGAATGCGACAGGTGACGTGGCCGCCGCTGGGCGTGTAGCGCAGTGCGTTGTCGATGAGATTCTTGGCCAACTCGCGGAGCAGGAAGGGGTTGCCGACAATCATGGCCTGCTTGTCGGCTTCGAAGCCGAGATCGATGTTCTTTTCGATGGCAACGGGCACCCACTCGCTCACGACGTCCCGCAGCAATGCGGCCAGATCGAGGGGTTCGTGCTTTTGCTGGGTGAGCTCGCCACCCTCGGTGCGGGCCAGCGTGAGCAGCTGGTTGATCAGGCGACCGGCGCGGTCCACGCCGGTCGCAATCTGGCGCAGGGCGTGGCGCAGCGCTTCCGGGTCGGTTTCGCGGATGGCGAACTGGGCCTGGGTCTTGAGCCCGGTGAGCGGCGTGCGCATCTGGTGGGCGGCATCGGCGACGAAGCGTTGCTGGGCCGAAACGCTGCGTTTCACGCGTTCCAGCATTTCGTTGAAGGCTTCGACCAAGGGCTCGAGTTCTTCAGGAACGCGCCGCGTGGCGATGGGCGAGAGATCGTCCGGCTCGCGCGCCTCGATGGTCTGGCGCAGGCGGGTCAGCGGCCGCAAACCACGCGAGAGGCCGAACCAGACGAGCATGACGGCGAGCGGAATGATGATGAATTGGGGGAGAATGACGCTGGCGACGATCTTGTTGGCGAGCTGGCTGCGCTTTTCGGTGGTTTCGGCGACCTCGATGAGAATCCACTGCGCGCGCGTCATTAGCGGATCGGCAAGGTAGGTGTAGGCCAGGCGCAAATCCTGACCCTTGAACTCTGCGTCACGCATGTAGACGTCGCCCGGAACGACATCCTCATCCGGGGACAGCCCCGCCACGGGCAGATCCTTGTCGCCGGCCAGCAATTTTCCGTTGCCGGAAAGCACATGGAAATAGACGCTGTCGGTTTCGTCCGCACGCAGCATGGCCCTGGCCGATGCCGGCAGGGACAACTGCGGCTTGCCGTCGACGAGCTTTACCTGGCGGGCGATGGCCGTGACGTGCTCGCGCAGGGCCTGGTCGTAGGGATAGTTGGCAACGTTGTTGGCGAAGTAGTGCGTGAAGGCGATGCTGAGCGGCCAGACGAACAGCAGGGGCGCCAGCATCCAGTCGAGAATCTCGCCGAATAGCGAGCGCTCGGTTTCGGATACAGGCGAACCGGGACTACTCGCCTTGGGGTCGCTCAAGGCAGTAACCCAGGCCGCGAACGGTGGCGATCTTTACGCCGCCGGTTTCGATTTTCTTGCGCAGCCGGTGAACGTAAACCTCGATGGCGTTGTGGCTGACCTCTTCACCCCATCCGCACAGATGATCGACCAGCTGGTCCTTGCTGACAAGGCGACCCATGCGGCTGAGCAGCACTTCAAGCAAGCCGACTTCACGCGCCGAGAGTTCGAGCGACTCGCCGTTGATCTGGGCGACCCGGCCGACCTGATCGTAGGTCAGCGCACCGCACTGGATGGTCGGCGAGGTGCCGGCCGAACGGCGGGTCAGCGCCCGGACGCGCGCTTCGAGCTCGGGCAATTCGAAGGGTTTGACCATGTAGTCGTCGGCACCGAGGTCAAGCCCCTTGACGCGGTCACCGGTGCCATCGAGCGCGGTCAGGATGAGCACGGGCAACTGCGAGTTGCGCGAGCGAATGCGCTTGAGCAACTCGAGCCCGGAGAGCTTGGGCAGCCCGAGGTCGAGGATGAGCAGGTCGTAGGATACCGTCAGCAAGGCGGTATCGGCCTCGAGGCCATTGGGCGCCCAGTCTACGGCGTAGCCACCCTGGCGCAGCGAGCGGGAAAGTCCATCGGCGATGATGGTGTCGTCTTCAGCTATGAGAATGCGCATGTATCCGTTTTGGCCTAGTTCGGCGTAAGAATTTTGTAAGCCTGTCGCACTATTCTATCCGGGCTGTTCTCCTTTTATGGTCTTCGGAGTACGCGGCATCGCCGCTACTCAGGGGGTTGCCCGACCTGCACTGGGTAGCCCCCTACCGTTTTTTTCCTCGCCCCAATCCTTACAGTCTAACAAATATTCTGCCCTGCAATTTCTGCAGTGCACAAGCACGCCCATGTTTTGCGCATTTGGGCCCAGATTGTGACGCTCTCACGGTCAACCGGAAAAAAGCACCAAAATCCAAAACGAAAAAAAGCCCGGGTTGCCCCGGGCTTTTTGCTGACGATGTTTTGTCGGATTAGTGACCGCTGGCGCCAGAAGCACCCAGGCCGGTTTCCGAACGCAGTTGCTGCGACGGATACAGGGCACGTTCCTTTTGAGCCTGAGCGGAGTTGTCCAGGATGGAAACCAGCCAGATCGTGAAGAACGCGGCGGTCATCGAGAAGATGGCAGCAGAGTTGTACGGGAACCAGGCGGAGCCCTTCGGGTTGCCCATGACAGCCTCCCAAACCGAGGCGGAGCCAACGGTCAGGACAGCAGCCATGATAAGTCCAACGAAACCGCCGACTACGGCGCCACGCGTCGTGCAGTTCTTCCACAACACGGACATGAAGAGCACCGGGAAGTTGGAGGAACAGGCGATCGTGAAGGCCAGCATCACCATGTAGGCAACGTTTTCCTTCTCGAAAGCAATACCGAGAAAGATAGCCAGCCCGCCAAGACAGATGGTAGCGATCTTCGAGACACGCAGTTCCTGTTCGGAAGAGCAGCCCTTGTTGAACACGGAAGCGTAGAGGTCGTGCGACACGGCGGAGGCGCCGGACAGGGTCAGACCAGCCACAACAGCCAGGATGGTTGCGAAGGCCACAGCCGAGATGAAGCCGAGGAACAGGTCACCACCGACCGCCTTGGACAGATGCACAGCAGCCATGTTGCCGCCGCCCTTCAGGCCCTTGGCGATTTCGCCGCCGACGTAGAACTCGGACGGGTTGGCGATCAGGTTGGTGATGGCGCCAAAACCGATGATGAAGGTCAGGATGTAGAAATAACCGATCCAGGTGGTTGCCCAGGCAACCGACTTGCGGGCTTCCTTGGCGTTCGGCACGGTGAAGAAGCGCATCAGGATGTGCGGCAGACCAGCGGTACCGAACATCAGGGCCATACCGACGGAGATGGCGGAGATCGGATCCTTGATCAGCGCGCCCGGACCCATGATGGCATCCTTCTTGGTGTGCATTTCAACGGCCTTGGTGAACAGCGCTTCCGGCGAGAAACCGAACTGGAACAGAACAGCCAGCGCCATGAAGGTTGCACCACCGAGGAGCATGACGGCCTTGATGATCTGCACCCAGGTCGTTGCGGTCATACCGCCGAACAGCACGTACATCAGCATCACGCCACCGACCAGGATTTCAGCATAGAGGTATTCCATGCCGAAGAGCACCTTGATCAGCTGACCGGCACCGACCATCTGCGCAATCATGTAGAAGGCGACGATGACCAGGGAGGCGGAAGCGGCGAAGATACGAACCGGGGTCTGGGCGAAACGGTAGGAAGCCACGTCAGCAAACGTGAACTTGCCGAGGTTGCGCAGACGCTCAGCCATCAGGAAGGTGATGACCGGCCAGCCGACCAGCCAGCCGATCGAGAAGATCAGGCCGTCAAAGCCGTTGGCGAACACGAGGCCGGAAATACCCAGGAAGGACGCGGCAGACATGTAGTCGCCGGCGATCGCCAGGCCGTTCTGGAAGCCGGTGATACCGCCACCGCCGGTGTAGAAGTCAGCGGCCGACTTGGTCTTGGAAGCCGCCCACTTGGTGATATAGAGCGTACCGCCGACGAACAGGCCAAACATGACGATGGCTGTCCAGTTAGTGGCCTGCTTCTGGGTATTGCCGAGGTCGGCACCGGCAGCGATGGCGCCACCAGCAACAGCCAGGGCCAGAAGGCCGAGGAGGATTTTGGTAAATTTGGTCATCTTACTTCTGTGCCTCCTTGATGAGGGCTTCGTTGATCGCGTCGAACTCGGTGTTGGCGCGGCGAACGTAAATCCAGGTCAGCAGGATGGTGAAGGCGATAACGCCGACGCCGATTGGCACGCCGATGCTCATCGTGTAACCCTCGCCGATCTTCTGGGCGAGGAACTCTTTGTTGTATGCAACCAGCAGGATGAAGCCGTAGTAAGCGGCGGCGCTCACGATGGCCATAATGACGGAGTAAGTGCTGCGCATGGCAACAAACTCCAGGAATTTCGGATTAGCTGTAATCCGATCTAGTGTGTCTTGCATTGATTTGCTCCTCAGATTTTGTTTATAGAGGCATTGCTGCGGAGCGTAATTTAGGCCTGGCGTCTTACAACTAACTTACAGCGCGTAATCGATTTTAAAAAGTGTAATCCGGGGCCGATCCGGATTTCGAATCTGGGCATTTTTTCCGGTTGACCGTCGAATTGGCGGGCGTTTCCGCGGGCAGTGCCCAGCTGTGTTTTGCCGCCCGCAGAAAGTAAAAAGCCCCGCACAAGGCGGGGCTTTTCATAGCGGTTAAGCCTGTTTGGCGGGAGATTACATCCCCATGCCGCCCATGCCACCCATACCGCCCATGCCGCTCATGTCAGGCATGCCGCCGGCCGGCTTGTCTTCGGCCAGTTCAGCAACCATGCACTCGGTGGTCAGCATCAGGCCGGCCACGGAAGCAGCGTTCTGCAGCGCGGTGCGGGTCACCTTGGTCGGATCCAGCACGCCCATTTCGACCATGTCACCGTATTCGCCGGTGGCCGCGTTGTAACCGTAGTTACCCTTGCCACGCTGTACCTTGTCGACCACGACGGACGGCTCGTCACCGGCATTGGCAACGATTTCACGCAGCGGCTGTTCCATGGCGCGGAGGACGATCTTGATACCGGCGTCCTGGTCGTGGTTGTCACCCTTCAGCTTGCCGATGGCAGCACGGGCACGGATCAGGGCAACGCCGCCGCCGGCGACGATACCTTCTTCCACGGCAGCGCGGGTAGCGTGCAGGGCGTCTTCAACGCGGGCCTTCTTTTCCTTCATTTCGACTTCGGTGGCGGCGCCAACCTTGATGACGGCAACGCCGCCAGCCAGCTTGGCAACACGTTCCTGCAGCTTTTCCTTGTCGTAGTCGGAAGTGGCTTCCTCGATCTGCACGCGGATTTGCTTGACGCGGGCTTCGATCGAAGCGGCTTCGCCGGCACCGTCGATGATGATGGTGTTTTCCTTGGCGACTTCGATACGCTTGGCCTGGCCCAGATCCTTCAGGACAGCCTTTTCGAGCGTCAAACCGGTTTCCTCGGCGATGACGGTACCGCCGGTCAGGATGGCGATGTCTTCCAGCATGGCCTTGCGACGGTCGCCGAAGCCAGGAGCCTTGACGGCAACGGTCTTCAGGATGCCACGGATGTTGTTGACGACCAGGGTTGCCAGCGCTTCGCCATCGACGTCTTCAGCGATGATGAGCAGCGGACGGCCGGCCTTGGCGACTTGTTCCAGCACCGGCAGCAGGTCGCGGATGTTGGAGATCTTCTTGTCGTAGAGCAGGACGAACGGGTTTTCGAGCAGGGCTTGCTGCTTGTCGCTGTTGTTGATGAAGTACGGCGACAGGTAGCCGCGGTCGAACTGCATGCCTTCGACGACGTCGAGTTCGTTGGCCAGGGACTTGCCGTCTTCAACGGTGATGACGCCTTCCTTGCCGACCTTTTCCATCGCATTGGCGATGATTTCGCCGATGTCGGCGTCGGAGTTGGCGGAAATGGAACCGACCTGGGCGATTTCCTTGGTCGTCGTGCACGGCTTGGAGAAACCCTTCAGCTCGTCGAGGGTGGCGGCAACAGCCTTGTCGATACCGCGCTTCAGATCCATCGGGTTCATGCCGGCGGCAACGTACTTCATGCCTTCGCGGACGATGGCCTGGGCCAGAACGGTCGCGGTCGTGGTGCCGTCACCAGCGATGTCGGAGGTCTTGGAAGCGACTTCCTTGACCATCTGGGCGCCCATGTTGGCGAACTTGTCCTTCAGTTCGATTTCCTTGGCGACGGAAACGCCGTCCTTGGTGACCGTCGGGCCGCCGTAGGAACGCTCGAGCACGACATTGCGGCCCTTGGGACCGAGGGTAACCTTGACCGCATCGGCCAGGACGTTGATGCCTTCGACCATGCGGGCGCGGGCGGAATCACCGAATTTGACTTCTTTAGCTGCCATTTATAACTCCTTGATTTGATCAGTATTGAACGTCAGCCGCAGCGATTACTTCTGCAGGACACCCATGATGTCTTCTTCACGCATGACCAGGACTTCCTGACCATCAACCTTGACGGACTGGCCGGCATACTTGCCGAACAGGACGCGATCGCCCACCTTGACGTCCAGGGCGATCTGCTTGCCGTTGTCGTCACGCTTGCCCGGGCCGACGGCCAGGACTTCGCCCTGATCCGGCTTTTCGCCAGCGGAATCGGGAATGACGATGCCGGAAGCAGTGGTGCGCTCGGCTTCAACGCGCTTGACGATCACACGGTCGTGCAAAGGACGGATATTCATAAATCAGACTCCTGAAAATGAGTTGCAACACACGGAAAATGGCCGTCCGCGCCAGGCGCGGAATCGGGACCGAAGCGGGCTGGTTTTGTTAGCACTCGTCCTCGGTGAGTGCTAATAATAGGGGTGGGGTGGTCGGATTTCAAGGGCCTGAATGCAGACAATTGAACAAACACCTGTCGAGCGACATTTAACCCATTGAATTCATGACAAAACCCGCGATAGTCAAGCACTCGGCCGGCGGCCCGCTAAAATACGACGCCCCCACTTTGTTTGTGCCCATTCGATGATTGCCCACCTTCTCGCCGCCCTTGCCGGCCTCGCGCTCTGTCTGCCCGCCCTCGCCGACGGCTTGCCTCCCGCCGTGCTTCAGGCCCTCAAGGCGGCGCAGATTCCGGCGGCCAGCGTGGCTGTCGTCGTTCAGCCGGTCGATACGGCGACGCCGCTCGTCGCGCACAACGCCACCCGGGCGATGAATCCGGCCTCGGTCATGAAGCTGGTGACGACCTACGCCGCGCTCGACCTGCTCGGCCCGGCCTACACCTGGAAGACGACGGCGTGGACCGAAAATGCTGCGGTCAACGGGAATCTGGGCGGCAATCTCTACCTGCGCGGCAGCGGCGACCCGCGCTTCGCCATCGAGCACCTGACCGCCCTGCTCCGCCAGGTTCAGGCGCGGGGCGTGCGTCAGATCGGCGGCGACATCGTGCTCGACCGCGGCGTCTTCAACGTCCCGGCCATCGACCCCGGCGCCTTCGACGACAAGCCGATGCGTCCCTACAACGTCGGGCCGGACGGCCTGCTGCTCAACTTCCGCGCCCTGCGTTTCACGCTGCTGCCGGACAACGGCAAACCGCGCGTGCTGCTCGAAACGCCGAGCGAAGGGCTGCGCATCGACAACCAGTTGCGCGCCGGCGAAGGCGGCTGCGGCAGCAACTGGAAGGATCTGATCAATGTCCGCCTGATTCCCGAGGGCAATGGCCAGCGCCTCGAATTCACCGGCACCTTCGCCGCCCTGTGCGGCGAGAAGACACTGAGCCTGTCGCCGCTGGCGGCCGATGCCCAGGCCGACGGCCTGATCCGCGCCATATGGAAGGAACTCGGCGGCAACCTGAGCGGGCAGGTGCGGGGCGGCCCCGTGCCGGTCGGCGCCCGACTGCTGACCCAGCATGAATCGCCCCCGCTGGCCGACGCCGTGCGCGACATCAACAAGTTCAGCAACAACGTGATGGCCCGCCAGGTGTTCCTGACGCTGGGCAACGACGCCGCGCCGGCCACCGCCGAACGCGCCCGCCAGCGCGTCAGCGACTGGCTGGCCGGGCGCAACCTGCGCTTTGCCGAGCTGGTGATCGACAACGGTTCCGGCCTGTCGCGCATCGAGCGCATCAGTGCCGACAGCCTCAACCGCCTGCTCCTCGATGCCTGGAAGAGCCCGGTCATGCCGGAATTCGTGTCGAGCATGCCCATCGTCGGCATCGACGGCACGATGAAGAAGCGCCTCAACGGCTCCGATGCAACCGGCCGCGCCCACATCAAGACCGGCACGCTCGACGGCGTCAAGGCGGCGTCCGGCTTTGCGCTTGATGCCCAGGGCCGCCGTTACGCCGTGACCTTCCTGATCAACCACCCGCGCGCGCAGGCCGGCAGCGCAGCCATCGACGCCCTGCTCGTCTGGGTCGCCCAGCGGCGCGTCGGCGAGAAGGCACCGGCCCTTGAAAATGAGTGAGCGCCCACCTTTCCCCGGCGACTCACTGGCCGAAGCGGGGCTGAACCGGCAGTTCGTCTTCGACCTCGACGCCCTGCCGGCCGACCTTCGGCAAACGCTGGGCGACACGACGGGCTATCGCCAGCTCGTCCTGCTCGGCCACGGCGGTCGGCGGCTGTGGGCGTGCGTGCAGGCCAGCGGCATCGCCAGCGAGCACCCGATCGACGACTACACCGTGCGCACCGTCGAGTCCTGGCTGGCCGCCCAGCTTCCCGGCCGGGCGTATCGCATCGTCTATCCGGGCGAGCAACCGGTCGGCCTGCAGGCGCTCGGCAAGCTGGCCGGCTGGCACCACACCTCGCCGTTCATGGTTGGCGTCGATAACGAATGGGGCAGCTGGTACGCCTACCGGGCGGCCGTGCTCATCGATTTTCAATTTTCGGCCTTTTTTCCGGTTGACCGTGGGAACCCCTGCCTCGACTGCCGGTCGACCCCTTGCCTCACCGCCTGCCCGGCCGACGCGCTGGTCGGCGGCCACTTCAACCTGCAGACCTGCAGCGGCTACCGCCTGCAACCCGAATCCCGTTGCGCCGAAGGTTGCCTGGCCCGCCAGGCCTGCCCGGTCGGCGCCGAACATCGTTACGAGGCGGCACAGATCGCCCACAGTTACCGCCGCTCGCTGGCCATGCTGCGGCACTACCTCAAGCAACCCTGACCCCAAGGATTTCCCATGCGCGCCACCCTGCTTTTCCTTCACCTCGCCGGTGTCATCGTCTGGGTGGGCGGCATGTTCTTCGCCCACTTCTGCCTGCGCCCGGTGGCCGCCGAACAACTGCCCCTGCCGCAACGCCTGCCGTTGCTGGCCGGGGTGCTCGGTCGTTTCTTCAAGGTGGTCGCCGTCGCCATCGCTTTGATATTGCTCAGCGGCATCGCCCGCCTGCTCAACGTCGGCTTCGCCGCCGCCCCGCTGAGCTGGCACCTCATGCTGAGCAGCGGCCTCGTGATGACCGCCATCTTCGCCATCATCAGCTTGCGCGACTACCCGCGGCTACGGGCAGGCGTGGCGGCTCAGGACTGGCCGGCCGCCGGTGCGGCGATGAACGCCATCCGCCAGCGGGTCGCCATCAATCTCGCACTGGGCGTGGCGACCGTGGCCATCGCCTGTTTCGGGCTCGGCTTCTGAAAGCGAGCGGTCTGCTTCGCAGTTAACGAAACATTAAAGCGGGTCTTTGGTCCCGCCAATTCACTGGTTGTCGATGGCCCGGACGCCGAACAGCGCCACCCAGCCGCGCACGACACGGTAGCCGACCCACAGGCCGAGAACAGCGATCAGCATCCACGCCAGCGGAATGCCGATCAGCGTGACGATGAGCAAGCCGTAGACCACGAGCCAAAGCGCGGTGAACCAGAAGGTGCGGATCTGCCAGCGGAAATGGCTTTCCAGCCAGGTGCCGCGCACATCGCCGCTTTTCAGGTAGTTGAGGAAGACGGCGCACAGCGAGGGCAGGCCGAAGACGAAGCCGCCAGCCACCGTCGCCGCCGAGGTGATGCCGATGAACACGGCGATGGCGTGCAGGCCGTAGATGAAATGCGTGAGCTGGACGAGCGAGGGGCGGACGCCGCCCAGATCGGGTGCGGGAACGGGATCATTCATGAGGCTTCCTCCGGAAGGATTTTCTGCATGAGCAGCGCGTGGCCGGCGGCCGGGTCGAGCACATACGGCGCGTAGCCGGCCTGTTGGTAGGACGCCATCGCCCGCGTGTTGTTGGACAGCACTTCGAGCGTCAGCTTGCAGCAACCCAGCTCGCGGGCACGTGCTTCAGCCCAGGCCAGCAGCGCCTGGCCGATGCCCTGGCCGCGGACCGAGGCATGGACGACGATGTCGTGAACGTTGAGCAGCGGCCGCGCGGCGAAGGTGGAAAAGCCGGCAAAGCAGTTGATCTGGCCCACCGCCTCGCCGTCGAGCCAGGCCAGCGCGCCGTGGTAGCCGGGCACTTCGCGGATGGCGTGCACCAGGTTGAGCTTGGCAAAATCGGAGAGGCCGTCACCGCCGCCCATTGGGTCCTGCGCGTAGTGGTCGAGCAAGGCCAGCCAGCACACGGCCTGCACCGGGTCGTAAAGATCGACCGGAGCGACCCTCACGGTCACAGGCCGAGTTCCTGCCACATCGCATCGACGCGCTTCTTGACGCCGTCGTCCATGACAATCGGCCGCCCCCATTCACGGTTCGTCTCGCCCGGCCACTTGTTGGTCGCATCCAGGCCCATCTTGGAACCGAGGCCGGCCACCGGCGAGGCGAAGTCGAGGTAATCGATGGGCGTGTTGTCGACCAGCGTCGTGTCGCGCGTCGCGTCCATGCGCGTCGTCATCGCCCAGACCACTTCCTTCCAGTCGCGGATGTCGATGTCGTCGTCCACCACGATGATGGTCTTGGTATACATGAACTGGCGCAGAAAACTCCAGATGCCGAACATGATGCGCTTGGCGTGGCCTGGGTAAGCCTTCTTGATCGAGACAATGGCCATGCGGTACGAGCAGCCTTCCGGCGGCAGGTAGAAATCGACGATCTCCGGGTACTGCTTCTGGAGCAGCGGCACGAAGACCTCGTTGAGCGCGACGCCAAGCACGGCAGGTTCGTCGGGCGGCTTGCCGGTGTAGGTGCTGTGGTAGATCGGGTTCTTGCGCATGGTCATGCGCTCGATGGTGAAGACGGGGAATTCGGCCTGCTCGTTGTAGTAGCCGGTGTGGTCACCGTAAGGGCCTTCGAGCGCCATTTCGCCGGGGTGAATCACGCCTTCGAGCACGATCTCGGCCGAAGCCGGCACTTGCAGCGTCGAGCCCAGGCATTGCGTCAGTTCGGTCTTGCCGCCGCGCAGCAGGCCGGCGAACTGGTATTCGGACAACGAATCGGGCACCGGCGTCACGGCACCGAGGATGGTCGCCGGATCGCAGCCGAGCACCACCGCCACCGGGAACGGCTGGCCCGGATTGGCCAGTTGAAACTCACGGAAATCCAGCGCCCCGCCACGATGCGCCAGCCAGCGCATGATCACCTTGTTCGGCCCGAGCACCTGCTGGCGGTAGATGCCGAGGTTCTGACGGTTCTTGTGCGGCCCGCGCGTGACGACCAGGCCCCAGGTGATGAGCGGCGCGATGTCGCCCGGCCAGCAATGCTGGATCGGCAGCTTGGCCAGATCGACGTCCTTGCCCTCCCAGACGATTTCCTGACACGGCGCGCTCGACACCTTTTTCGGCGTCATGTTGAGCACCTGCTTCAAAATCGGCAGCTTGTCCCAGGCGTCCTTGAGCCCCTTGGGCGGCTCGGGTTCCTTCAGATACGCCAGCAGCTTGCCGACTTCGCGCAACGCGCTCACCGACTCCTCGCCCATGCCGAGCGCGACGCGCTTCGGGGTGCCGAACAGGTTGGCCAGCACGGGAATCGTGTGCCCTTTCGGCTTTTCAAAAAGAATCGCCGGCCCTTCGGCGCGCAGGACGCGGTCGCAGATTTCGGTCATTTCGAGGCGGGTATCGACCTCGACGCCGACGCGCTTGAGTTCGCCGGTCTTTTCCAGTTGCGACATGAAGTCGCGCAAGTCGTGGTATTTCATCGGATTCGGTAGGCCTGGTGACATTGGGTACAACTGCCGGTCAGTTGCGGCAGCATGGCGGTGGCGGTGTGGCGGTCGCCGGTGAGCGCGACGGTGGCGAAATCGCTCGCCGCCTTGTAGCCGTCGAGCGCCAGCGTCTGCATGGCCGGTGGCATGTACGGCTCCGGCTGGGCATTCGCCGGCAGTCTGGTGTGATTCCACCAAACGGCGATGCCGAGGCGAAGCTGGGCAATCTGGCCGGCCTCCTCGACCTTGCCCTCGTTTAGGCGCTGCAGCACCGCGTCGAGGGCCGCCATCCGGTCGCGCATCTCAGCGCGCAGGGCCAGCCGTGCCGGCGACGGCATCTTGATCAGTTCGCGCTCGTCATGGGCGCCATCGCTGACGGCCGGCAACGGTGCCGGAGCGGGTTTCCGGGCCGTCACATCGGCGGGCTTCGGCGGCGCTGGTAGCGCCTTTTTGGCGGGAACAGGCTTTTTGACCGCCGCCGGCTTCCTCGCCGCTGCGGTTTTCGGCGGCGTTGCCGTCTTCTTGGCTGCGACCGGTTTTTTGGCTGGCGGCGTCGCCCCGAGGGCGCCCGGCGCCAGCGCCAGCCAGGCAAGCCCGAGCAGGACGGCCGCCGCTTTCATCGCGTGCGATACGCCGCATGACAGCCCACACAGGCTGCGGTGAGATTGGGCAACAGGGCCAGCGCCTTGTCGCGGTCGCCGGTTTTGGCCACGGCAGCGAACTCACTCACCGCCTTGTGGCCATCCATGCCGATGCCGTGCATGGCCGGCGGCATGTGCGGACCAGGGCGTGCATCAAAAGGTTTGCCGCGATGCTTGCCCATGGCCGACACGCCGAGTTTGAGCTCGGCCAGCTCGCCGGCTTCGCGAACCTTGCCGGCGGCCATCAAGGCCAGCACTTCGTTCACCGCGACGAGGTTGTCGAGCATTTCCTGGCGCAGCGATTCCTGTGCCGGCGGCGGCAGGATGGCGAGTTGGCGCCTGTCTTCGGCGCAGACCGACCCGGCAACCCCGAATGTCACGGTCAACAGGAAAAAAAGGCCAAAATGGAAATCCTTCATCCCAGCGTCCGCCCGGACACCAGAAACTCGGCGACGATGCCGAGGAAAATCACCATGCCGACCCAGTTGTTGTGCAGGAAGGCCTTGAAGCACGGCATGCGCTCGCGGCCGCGGATCCAGGTGTAATGCACGCCCATGATGCCGGCGGCGATGGCAAGGCCGGTGAAGAAGGGCCAGGTGAGATGGAGAGTGAAGCCGATCCAGCCGATGATGCCGAGCGTCGCCGCGTAGCACAGCATGATGGCCGCGACGTCGTAGCGCCCGAAGGTGATGGCCGAGGTCTTGATGCCGATCTTGAGGTCGTCCTCGCGGTCGACCATGGCGTATTCGGTGTCGTAGGCCACGGCCCAGAAGACGTTGGCGAGCAGCAGCCACCACGCTTCGCCCGGTACTTCGCCGAGATGCGCGGCGTACGCCATCGGAATGCCGAAGCCGAAGGCGATGCCGAGGTAGGCCTGCGGAATGGCCAGGAAGCGCTTGGTGAAGGGATAGCTCGCCGCGAGGAAGAGTGCCGGCACCGACAGCCAGATGACCAGCGTGTTGCCGAGCATCAGGACCAGCGCAAAAGCGATCAGCGACAGCCCGGCAAACAGGGCCAGGGCTTCCTTGGTCGTCACCTTGCCGGCCGTCAGCGGTCGTTCCTTCGTCCGCTCGACATGCCGGTCGAAATCGCGGTCGGCGTAGTCGTTGATGACGCAGCCGGCCGAGCGCATGAGCACGGTGCCGAGGATGAATACCCAGACCACCCACCAGTCGGGCCGGCCGAGGGCAGACAGCCACAGCGCCCAGAGCGTCGGCCAGAGCAGCAGCAAGATGCCGATCGGCTTGTCGAGCCGCATCAGCTTTTCGTAGAGATCGAGTTTTTCCTTGAGGGCGGGCCAGTTCATCGCGGAATTTTACCTTGATTGCCGGGGGCATATCATCCGGCCACCCTCAATCACAGACCCCTGCCCGCCCGGGACAAAGCGTTCCGCCTAGGCTGCCTGTTGCCTTATCGGCAGCCAAATGGTGAAACAGCTGCCCTGGCCTGGCTGGCTGCTGACATCGATACGGCCGTGGTGCTGGTCGACGATGCGATAGGCCATGGACAAACCGAGACCGGAGCCCTTGCCGACCGGCCTGGTGGTGAAGAACGGGTCGAATATTTTCGCCAGATGATCGGCGGCGATACCGGCGCCGGTATCGGTCACCGAAATCCAGACCTGATCCCCGGCGCACCCGGAGCGCAGCGTGATGGTGCCGTGCCCGGCAATGGCGTGGGCGGCATTGCCCAGCAGATTCATGAACACCTGGTTGATCTGCGAGGGAATGCATTCGACCCGTGGCAGCTCGCCATATTCCCGCACGATTTCGGCCTTGTCGCGCAACTCGCTGGCCAGCAGATTGAGCGTGCTGTCGAGCCCGGCATGCAAGTCGGCGGCCTCCCAGGACACCTCGCCGGTGCGCGAGAAATCGCGCAGATCCTGGACGATGTGCCGCACACGACCGGCTCCATCGATGGATTCGGCCAGAAGATCGACGACGTCCTGGCGCAGAAAAGCGAGATCGACGCGCTGGCGCTCGGCGGCCAGAATGTCCTTTTGCGGCGAATCGGGAAGCTGTTCCTCGACGGCCTGATAGGCATCGATCAGGCCGAGCAGGTCGGCCACATAGCCCTTCAGCGTGCCCAGATTGGAATTCACGAAGCCGATCGGATTGTTGATTTCGTGAGCTACGCCGGCGGCCAACTGGCCGATGGAGGCGAGCTTCTCTGCCTGCAGCAACTGGCTGTGGATTTCGGCCAACTTGTCGATCAGCTTGCTCTGCTCGTCCTTCTCCTGCTCCAGCTGCTGCTTGGCGGCGAGCAGCGCGCGATTGATCTGCTCGTTGTCGTGCAGCGCCACTTCGAGCGCCTGGGTACGCGCCTTGATCTGGCGTTCGAGCATGATCGTCGTCTCGAACAGGGAGAAGCCCGAACCATCGGCACTCAGCCCTTGTTCGGCCCGATCCATGAGGGCGCTGACCATCTTTTTGAGGCGGATGTTCTCGGCGGCCAGCTCGTGCAGACGGTCTTCACTCATGACCATTCCTTCCGTTCTCCGGTGGCGGGAAAAAGCGGCGACAGCAGTTCTTGCCGTCGTGCTTGGCTTGATACATGGCGTGATCGGCATGATCGAGCAGTACCTGCGGCGCGGCATCGTCGTCGGGGAAGAGCGTGTAGCCGATACTGGCGCCGATATCGTCGGCAACGCCGATGTCCAGCCCGTAAGGCTGGCGCAGCGCCACGAGGATACGTTGCAATACCTCTTCGAAGCTTTCGCCGCCACCATCGCCCTGCAGGAGGATGGCAAATTCGTCACCGCCCAGGCGGCAGGCCGTATCGCTCGCCCTGACCGCCGATTTCAGGCGCCGGGCCACTTCCACGAGCACCTGGTCGCCGGCCTGGTGGCCATAGCGGTCGTTGATCGCCTTGAAGCCGTCGAGGTCGAGATAGGCCACGGCCAGTGCCCCGCCACTGCGCCGCGCCAGCGCCATGGCCTGCTGCAGGCGGTCGAGCACGATCAGCCGGTTGGGCAGGCCGGTCAGCGCATCGTGTTCGGCCAGCTTGCGCAGCTTTTGTCCCTGCCGCGTCGATTCGGTGACGTCGTGGAATTCGGTGACGAGAAAACGGGCGCCCTCGACGGCGACGACGCGACTGGAAATGGAAATATGCGCCAACTGGCCGCCCTTGCGCCGCGCCGTGCAGGAAAAGCCGGTGGTGGCACCGTTGCCGGCCTCGAGCGCCGCCAGGTAACGGACCCGGTCGAGCGGATCGGCCCACAGCGAGAGGTCCTCCGGGCCGCTCTGGTGGCCGGTCATCTCCGCCGGCGTGTAGCCGAAGAACTCGGCAAAGCTGCGGCTGACTTCGAGCAGGGTGCCGTCGAGCGACGACAGGGTGACGGGATCGGGCATCAGGTCGAAAATGGCCTGAAACTTCGCCCGCGACTCGTGCAGCGCGCGATTGGACTGTTCGAGCAGCCGCATGGCGGCGTTAAGCTCGCTGGTGCGCGTGCGGACCTCGTCCTCGAGCAGGACCGTGGTCTCGAAAACGCCAAAATCGGTGGGCTGGCCGTTCCCCGTCTCGGCGCGCGCAATCAGCGCCGCGATGATCTTCTCCAGGCGGCCGATCTCGGCCCGCAAGGCGGCCTCCTGTACCGGAAGGCATACATCGACAGCCATCCCCTACGCCGCCTCTCCGATCGCCACGCCGGAAAAGGTCTGGTTGACATGGATGCCCATGTATTGCTCGCCGTAGCCGCTGAAGCCGAGCACACGGTTGGCCAGATAGAGCTGCTCGACGCCCGACTTGCCATCGATGGCCTGCGCCTCGAGCTGACAATGAACGCAGTCCGCCCCCAGCACGAGCTGCGGCGCGCCGATGCTCTGGCGCAATTCGTCGAACAGGTTCCGGCGTATCTGGAGCATGTCAAGGCTGCGCGCCACCCGCAGCACCACGCCGCGCTCAATGGCGCAATACAGTGTCAGGCTGTCGTCCGCATTGCGCTGCTGAATGGAGCGGACATAATCCTTGCCATTGATGCGCACGACGAGCGGCGCCGCCGCGAAATGCGCCGGTGTCAGATCGGCTTCGCCAATGCCGGCCGCCCGGGCGTAGGCCTGCGCGGCCGGCCAGCCATTGATCTCGCGCACGATGCGCCCCTCCGCCTCGGTTACCACGAGCATTTCCGAGGTACCGACGAAATGGTGGGAACGGAAAACCTTGAAGGGGAGCCGGGTCGTCAGGATGGCGAGGACCGCGCGGTCCGAACGGAAATTCCCGTCGGCAAACACACAGGTCGAGACAAAGCGCTGGTCATCGCCGGCCGAACCGCCAACCAGCGGAATGTTGTCGAGCGCCAGCTGACAGGCATGGGCAATCGACTCCTCGCAGGCACTCAGGCCATCCAGCAGGAGCAGCGCAAAACTCTCCCCGTTCGCATTCGAGATCTGTCGACGCAGACGCCAGATCTCGTTACGCACGGCCAGGTCATTGGCACCGACCAAGCCGTCAACGCGCCCGACGACCGCCGAAAAATCCGCCCCGGCGAAGCCGACACCGACCAGCCCCCCGCTGCGATAGCCGCCCGGACCGATCTCGCCCGCCGTCGTGCAGCCGATCACCGGCGTACCGGCAAATCGTCCATTGATCTCGGCAGCCAGCACATCCAGGTCGTAATCGCTGGAACAGAAAAAAACCACCAGCGCCAGACCGGGCTGGGCAATGGCCTCATGCAACTCCTGCACGGCCAGACGCGGATCGGAAGCCGCCGACTGGCCGGTTCGCAAAGACAGCTTTTGATTATTCATGGCCGGACATGGACCCAATGGATGCAAATCTATTACCAAAAGCATACACACCTGATCGCCCGGCGCAATGTCCCCAGATCAACAAAACCGGAGTTTCGTCACGTTCGGCCCGACAAATTCAGGGCAAAAAAAAGGAACCGAAGTTCCCGTTTTCCGGCATCGCGCGCGGCGTTCACCGCAGGCGACGGGCAGCTAGCTCAGAACGCGCCTAGTGGTCTGCTCGAAAATGGGCAGAACTGGATGAAAACGCCGGATTTGTGCGCCTGGCCAGGCGCGAGCCGCAGCGATTGCCGTCGCTGTCGCGAGGATGAGCAATAAGGCCAGGGACGCAAAGACCCGCTTTCATGTTCAACCAAATGCCAAGCGGGCCACTCGTGCCGCACCGCGCCCGACTGAGGGCGGAACGGATCAAAAACCCTCGGTTCTGTTACGGAATGCGGCTGAACCGGGCGTCCGGAAATCGAATTTCATCGAGAGACGCAGCCACTGGTCAGCTGAATATCCAACCGGCGGTTCGCTCATGGCAATCCGCCGCAGTTCGGATCTGAGCGGATGATCGTCCGGAATGGACTCGAGCAACCTGACTGATTCCTCTGACGGGACCGCACCGTTGGCGTCGAGGCGAACCACCCTCGTTTTCTGGGCACTCATCGAAGCGACATGCGATCCGTTTGCCACATCGCTTGTCTCGTCGGCCATCAGATCCGACGGCATCGTGGCCAAGGCCAGTGTGACTGCCGCGCACATGAGCAGCAAGCTGCGTTGCGATTGTTTGTACTCTCCCATGGCACCCCCCTTGGATAGCCGCAGTTGAAACTACACGAGCACATGCTACCTATATCATTTTTAATGTAAATATGACAAAAGTAGTAGTCTTTTTGCGTTTCCGGGAAAGGCCCCCGGCCGCCGGGGAAGCCCTGCCTGATGTCGAGACATAGGCCATAGGGAGCACGATCCGCCGGCCATGCCGACGCCGGTTGCCGTGTGGCGGGTATTGCTCAGGCGTTGTCGTGCTTCCGCGCCGCCTGCTGCCAAGCCACCACGGCCTGCCCGGCGTGGGCGAGGATGCTCTGGTAGCGGTCCTGCGGCAGGGCGTGGCGCAGCGAGGCGAACAGTTGCTGGGTACCGTCCTGGGCCAGCGGCGAGGCCGGCGCATTGGGCGCCAGCAGGGCGATCTGGATGTTGGCCAGCGCATCGGCGAGCAGGCGCCAGCCGAGGTCGGGCATCTGCTGGTTGAGCGCGACCATCATGCTGCCCAGCGACTGGACAAGGCTTTCGACCTGCTCGGCGCTTTCGGCCGCGGCCATGGCATGCCACAGGGCGAGGTGGATGCCGCGCCGCAGATCGACCTTGAAATCGATGGCGTCCGCCTCGACGGCATTGATCTGCTCGAAATACTGCTGGAACAGCGTGTCGTCACGCGCGTTCAGCCGCGTGCGCAAACCGCCGATCAGGGCCGTCAGCGAATGGATGGCCTCCAGCCCGAAGGCCTGCGTGTAAGCCAGCCCCCACTGGTCGAGGCCGCTGATCAGCAGGGCCAGGCGCAGCGCCCGCGCCTGATCGTTCGCCCCGGCCTGGCACCAGTCGAAACAGTGCGCCGCCACTTCGCCGAGCACGCCGACATCGGGCGCCGCATCGACCGTCGCCGCCTGCCGGAAGGCCCCGGCGAACACATCCTGCGCCATGCGCGCGGCGAGCCGCTGGGTCTCGGCATTGGCCAGCGAGGCGAGTTGATCGGCGGGAATCTGGGCGGCAGCGGGCGTGGCAGAGGTCATGGCAGGTTGAAATGGGGCAAAGGCGCCATTTTAACGGCGCGCGACCCCTTTCAGCCGAATCCCACGGTCAACCGGAAATTTTGGCCAAAATTGAAACCGGCAAGTAGCCCATCTCTCCTTCGCGACGCCGCCAAAGGCGTCACGACTATTCGCCGACGCGATTGGCCGATACTGTCAGGCCACGCGGCGACGTATCGCCGCCAGCGCCGCGATGCCGAGCAAGGCCAAAGGCAAGGTCGCTGGTGCCGGCACGGGCGTCCCGAGAGTGATTTCGTAAGTCCCCAAAAAACGACCGCCACCACAGGAATTGAGACTACAACCTGACACCGCCCACAGGCCAACCCCAATAAGGGAGTTTCCTGAAAAAAAGCCCAAGGCATCAAGCTGAAGGACGTTTACACGATCGCTCGAACCGACATCAGTCGGATCCTCGAAGACGAAGCCCCTCAACCAGCTTTTCCCGTTGAATTCAAAAAAATCTGGTGCATATGGAAAAACACTGCTGCTGGCCAGCGTATCCCAGGTAGAACCGCCCACTGTGGCGTTAAAGCTCGTGATGGGGACAAACATGCTTCCCGGCGCAGGCCCTTCGAAGGTACCAAAACCGTCCGCAATGCCATCGCCATCCAGGTCGGATGCGTCCACGCCGGCGCTCAAATCCGCCTCGTAGAACTTGATGAAATAGGGCACCGCCGACGCAGCCGTGGAAACGACGGAGGTCACGGCAAAGACTGCAACAGCCAGCATATTCTGCAACGAACGCTTCATCTCGATTTCTCCTTGATCGACAGTGGGCATGGATGGCGAATGAGGCAAAAGCCAACTGTGAAATGCTTATGGCGGGCTCAAGCAAATTCTTTACCAAACATTCAATACATTGATTTCATTTGATATTTATGCAAAAACGATAGCGACCTGTAAAAATTGCCGACGCGACCGAGGGATTCAACAGCCTGAAACGCATTGCACGAAAAAAGGCAACGGCGGGTTCTACGGTCAACCGGAAAAAACGGCCAAAATTGAAATCCGCTTGGCGGCTAGCTGCGCGGCGGCTTTGGTTCGTGGCAGCCGCATTCGGGGACGACGAAGGGTGCCAGGACGAATTGGCCGTCGTCGATCTGCCCCTTGGCTGCGCAGCTTCGGGCGCATTCGTTGCGGAACTGCCGGCTCTGTAGCGACACGACGAGGGCGAGAAGGCCCAGTGCGGCCATGGCCAGCGACAGCAGGAAGATGCGCAGGCCGCTCTCCTTCGTCGTTGCGGACGGATTCATGGCTGACTCGCCTTGCGTCGGCGTTTGCCCCGCCGCTTGAAGCGCAGGAAGACGGCCAGCGCGAGCAGCGCCAGGATGCCACCGAGCAGGAACTGGCCGATGGCCGACACGAAGGCGGCGCCGGAAATCAGCCCGAACGCCGCCGCGCCCTCGAACAGATAGAGGCTGCCCTCGATGAGGCGTCCCTGACGGGCGTTTTGGGGAACATCGGACATGGTGGCGGTCGTCAGCTGGCGTTGATCACGCTGATCTTGCACGACGCGTAGCGCGCCGGATCGGCATTGGGCTGCCCCGACACCCGCCCGCTCATCGAGTGTGTGGGATAAATCCTGACGCGATGCTCCTGGTACAGCACGTCGAGGCGCTTGCCTTCGGCATCGAAAAACTCGGCCTGCAGCGACAGATTGCCCCAGGCATACAGCCCTGGATTGGTGATCGTGGCGAAGCAACTGGCGCGCAAGTGCTCATCCGGCTTGCCGATCGCCACGCTTGCCGGGCCTACCGTCAGCGACGGGATCGTCTCGGGTTTGCGCATACTGCCGAACAGCGAATAGAGGAGGATGCCGAACACGACGATGATGGCAGCCAGCGCGATGTAATGGGCGGATGACTTGTTCTGCAGGCCGGCCAGTGCTGTCTGGATCTGCTGGCAGTGCTGGCATTTGGTCGCCGCGGCATCGATGGGCTGGCGACAGGCGAGGCAAGGTTTGGTCGGGCTGGGCATGACGGGTTGGAATTCCGGAATATCAAATCAGTGGAGGATGCGCCGGCGAATCGTCAGGCACGTAGCGCTCCCAGGGCGGTACGCCGGCCAGTGTTCTCGCTCGCGTCAGGTAGAGGTAGCAGAGCAGGGTCGCCCCGAAGACCAGCTTCGGCAGGTAGGCGCCGGGCAGGAACTGGCCGGCGATGATCAGCGTGACATACAGCAGCATTTGCCAGCGCGTGGTCTTCGCCACCCGACGGTCGCGCAGGACGGCATGGCAATGCGGGCAGGCCGGGCGCTGCACTCGCCAGCGATACCAGGGCGCCGTGGCCGGATGAAAGCTGATCGCCGCGGTCTGGAATCCCTGCCGGCAGGCCGGGCAACGAAATCGGCTGACTGTATCGCCGCGGGGCAGTTCCCCCTCGCAACGCCCGCAGACGGCATCGCACGAGGCGAGCAGCGTGCCGCAAGACTGGCAGGGCATTGTCGGGGCATTCATCGGCGAGCGTCCGGGGAGAGCGGCAGCACAAAGGCGCGCGGCCCGGCAAGCGGGGCTCGCCGCCGATTGTCGAGGCGGCGCAACAACTCGGCGATGCGTTCGTTTTCCATGGCAGGCCCAGACCGGAAGAGGACTGCCATTCTATGAGAAATGGATAAACGCCGCCACGCCGGCAGCTATTTGGCGGCTTGCCCCGCCGCTGATCGCCCGGCACGAGCCCATCGCGCACAAGATTTGCAATTTGGGGGTTGGCGGAGGGCGATATCCCAATATACTGGCGACAAGCTTCATCACAAAAAACGACTCACCGCATGCGCCCCAATGCACCGTTTCACCCCCGCAAACGCCTGATTGCCGGCGGCTTGCTGGCTTTACTCACGCTCGGCATCGGCCTCTGGGTCGCCGACGAAATCGAACATTCCCGCCTGCAGGCCAGTTATCTGGCTGAATACGCGACGAGCCTGCGCCACGAGGTGATCGACGGCGCCAGCCCGACAGTGCGTTTTCCGCAGCACGGCCCCTTCGACGAGCGCATGGGCTACGGCGAACTGGGCAAGATCACCGAGCGGCTGACCGCCAACGGCTATGTCGTCGCCCGCCAGGCGAAATTTTCCGAGGCCCTGCTCGATTACGTCGACCGCGGCTACTTCCCGCCCTATGCCGAGAAAAGCGCAGCCGGCATTGCCGTGAGCGACTGCCGAGGCGACAGCATCTACCGCTTCCGCTACCCCTACCGCGGCTACGCCGACTTCGCCGCCGTGCCGCCGCGCATCGGGCAATCGCTGATGTTCATCGAAAACCGCGACCTGCTCGACGAATCCCGGCCGACCATGAACCCGGCCGTCGACTGGGTGCGTTTCGCTCGCGCCGTGATCGGCCGCATCGGCCGGCTGGTCAGTGACGATTTCGACGCGCCGGGCGGCAGCACGCTGGCCACGCAGATCGAGAAATTCCGCCATTCGCCCAACGGCGTGACGCCGGACAGCAGCGAGAAGCTGCGCCAGATGGTCTCGGCCAGCGTCCGCGCCTACCGCGACGGCGAGCAGACGATGCCGGCCCGCCGCACCCTGCTGCTCGATTACCTGAACACCGTGCCGCTCTCCGCCGCGCCCGGCTTCGGCGAGGTCAACGGCCTCGGCGACGGCCTGTGGGTGTGGTTCGCCGCCGATTTCGCCGAGGTCAACGCCCTGCTCGCCGCGCCGGATGGCCAGGGCGCGCAACTCGCCGCCCAGGGCAAGGCGCTGCATCAGGTCGTCGCGCTGATGATCGCCCACCGCCGGCCGACCTTCTACCTTTCGCCGAAAGGGCACGACAGCCTGCGCAGCCTGTCGCAGAGTTACGTCCGCCTGCTGGCCGACAACGGCGTGATCAGCCCGGCGCTGCGCGACGCGGCGCTGGCCGAGCCGCTCGCCTTCCGCAACCAGACGACCAATCCGGCGACCCTCCCGGCCGATGCCGGCAAGGGCGCGATGGCCGTGCGCAACCGCCTGGCCGGCCTGCTCGATGCCTCGCTCTACGAACTCGACCGCTACGACGCCAACGTCGTCACCACGCTCGACGGCCAGTTGCAGGAAAAAGTCAGCGCCTTCCTGCGCGACCTGAGCCAGCCCGAAGGGGCCAAGGCCGCAGGCCTGCTCGGCGAGCGCATGCTCGACCCGGCCCTGCTCGGCGCCGTGCATTACAGCTTCACGCTGGTCGAAAGCACGCCCAACGGCAATCGCGTGCGCGTCCTCACCGACACCACCGACCAGCCGCTCGACATCAACGAGGGCAGCAAGCTCGAACTCGGCTCGACGGCCAAGCTGCGCGTGCTGGCCAGCTACCTCGAAATCATTGCCGAACTGCACCAGCGCTTTGCCGAAACGCCGGCGGCCGAGTTGCGCAAGCTGCCCGTCGAACAGCGCGACCGCCTGACCCAGTGGGCCATCGAATACCTGTCCACGGCCAAGGAGCGCGACCTGCCGACCATGTTGCAGGCCGCCCTGGCGCGCAGCTATTCGGCCAGCCCGGGCGAGGACTTCTTCACCGGTGGCGGCGTGCACAGCTTCAACAATTTCCGCCACGAGGACGACAGCCGCACGGTCACCGTCCGCGAGGCCCTGCAAGGCTCGATCAACCTGCCCTTCGTGCGCATCATGCGCGACGTCGTGCGTTTCGCCATGTACCAGGTGCCGGGCAGCTCCGCCCAGTTGCTGGAAAAGGCCAACGACCCGCGCCGCGCCGACTACCTGGCCCGCTTCGCCGACCAGGAAGGCCAGGTCTTCCTGCGCCGCTTCTGGCACAAATACAAGGGCAAGACGCCGGAAGACATTCAGGACACCTTCCTCGACGGCCTGCGCCCGAGCGCCAGCCGCCTCGCCGCCGTGTTCCGCTACCTGTCGCCGACGGCTTCGCCCAGCGCGCTCGAAGCCTTCCTGCGCGAACGCCTCGACAAGCAGGCCCTGGCCGAGGAGCGCATCAGCGCCCTCTACACCCGCAGTGCGCCGGAGGCCTTCGACCTGCCTGACCGCGGCTTCATCGCCCGCGTGCACCCGCTCGAACTGTGGCTCGTCGCCTACCTCTCCGCGCATCCGCAATCGACCTGGAACGAACTCGTCCAGGCCAGCGCCAAGGAGCGCCAGGCCGTCTATCGCTGGCTCTTCAACACGCGTTTCAAAGGCGCCCAGGATTCGCGCATCTACACCATGCTCGAAGTCGAAGCCTTCCTCGACATCCACCGGCGCTGGGCCCGCCTCGGCTACCCCTTCGGCCACCTCGTGCCCTCGCTGGCCACCGCGCTCGGCAGCTCCGGCGACCGCCCGGCAGCCCTGGCCGAGCTCATGGGCATCATCGAAAACGACGGCATCCGCCAGCCGACGCGGCGCATCGACCACCTCGACTTCGCCACCGGCACACCCTACGAAACCCGCTTCGCCAACCCCGGCCGCAACGGCGAACGCGTCATGGCCCCGGAAGTCGCCGCCGCGCTGCGCAACGCGCTGTCCGAAGTCGTCGAGGGCGGCACCGCCCGCCGGCTCTCCGGCGCCTTCAAGCAGGCCGACGGCACGCCGCTGGCGGTCGGCGGCAAGACCGGCACCGGCGACAACCGCATCGTCCTCGGCAAGGGCGCCGGGCGCGGCGTGGCCATGAACCGCACCGCCACCTTCGTCTTCTACCTCGGCCCACGCCACTTCGGCACGCTCACCGCCTACGTCATGGGCCCGGATGCCGCCAAGTACCGCTTCACCTCGGCCCTGCCGGTGCAGATCCTGAAGAGCATGGGCGGCATCCTGACGCCGGTTCTTGACGCCCAGAACGACAAGGCCTGTCCCGGTGGCTGGCCGGCCAAGACCGAAGCGCCAATCTCACGGTCAACCGGAAAAAACGACGAAAATCAGAATCCTGAAACGGTGAAGGACGAGGCACCGGCAGCCGCAGCTGCGCCGGCGGAAACGCCCGCCGAGAAAGCCCCGGAGAAAGCCCCGGAAAAGGCGCCCGAGAAACCGGCGGCAGTCACCCCAACGCCCAGCACGCCACCGGCGCAACCGGAAACGCCGCCCGCCAGCGTCAGCCCGCCCGCCCCGGTAACCCCGGCCGCCCCCGCGGTCACGCCACCGGCCCCGCCGACACCGCCTACACCGCCCTCAGCGCCGAAGAACGACGCGCAGCCCTTCGAGCAACGCACCGAGCAAAAACCCGGCGGCAAACGGCAGGCTGGCTAACAGGCCGATGATCATCAGGTAGTTGGCGTAATCGCCGTGGTGGTCACGCAGGTACTGGAAGCAGAACCAGGCGATGCCGCTGCAGACCACGGCGGCGATCAGGTACAGAAAAAACCTGGCGGCGCTCGGCTCGGGGCGTTCGCGCCGGCCATTGACCTTGCGCCTGGCCATGACCGAGTAGCCAACGGCGAGCACGATGCCGACGAGCTGGATCGTCGAGCCGTACTCGTCCATCCATTGGCCGAAGCCCATCGGCCTAGCTTTCGTCGATTTCCGCCACCGCCCCCGGCACGCGCCGCCGCCAGGTGATCGCCTGTTCGATTTCGGCTTGGATGGCTTGCGTGCGGGCCAGCGCGTCGCCACGGTAGAACAGGTTGAAGGCCTCGAAGGGAATCAGGCGGCCGTCGGGTTGGGCGAAGTGGACGCAGGATTTCTTGAGCGCCCGCAGGTCGAGGTTGGCGGCGTCCATGAACTGGACGATGAGAACGCGGAAGACGTTTTCGTAGCCGAGTTCCGGCGCCGAGATGGTGGGCAGGCAGCAGAGCAGCGCCGACAGGCAGTTGGCCTGCGATTCCGGCGAGTGGTTGGTGGAGAAGAGCTTGAACACGGCGTCCTTCATCATCGGGTCGCGTTCGAAGACGATGGTGTTGCGCTGGCCGGCGAGCAGGGCTTCCGGCCCGAGGTGGCGGGTCAGCGGCAGGGTCTCGCCGCCCAGCTTGAGGGCGTAGCCCATGGCCAGGGTGTCCGGATTGCAGGGCACGGGCACGATGTCGTCGAGGGTGAACAGGCCGGACTGTTCGGCAATGCGGCGGCGCACTTCGCTCACCGTCAGCCGGTGGCGCTGCGACTCGAAGGCCAGGTTGCGCCCCACATCCGACACCGGCTGCAGGGTCACGCCGCGCACGCAGCGGTAACCGAGGCCGTGCTGGATCACCTCGCCAATGTGGTCGTCGTTGATGCCGCGCTTGACGGTCATGACCAGCGTCGTCGACAGGCCGTGCGCCTCCAGGTTGGCGAGTGCTCGCTCATGGATCTCGGCGAGGTCGGCGCCGCGCAGTTGCTGCAGCACCTCGTCGCGCAGCGAATCGAACTGCAGGTAGATCTCGATGCCCGGCTTGTAGCTGGCCAGCCGAGCCACGAAATCCGGCTCGCGAGCGAGGCGCAGGCCGTTGGTGTTGATCATCAGGTGGCGGATGGGCCGCGCCCGGGCGGCGTCGAGGATGGCGAAGAAGTCCGGGTGCAAGGTCGGCTCGCCGCCGGAAAGTTGCACGACATCCGGCTCGCCCTCGTTGGCGACGATGGCGTCGAACATCGCCTCGATCTCGGCCAGCGTCCGATGGCGCTGGCGCTCCGGGCCGGATTCGGCGTAGCACACGGGGCAGCGCAGGTTGCAGTGCTCGGTGACCTCGACCACGGTCAGGCAGGAGTGCTGCATGTGGTCCGGGCACAGGCCGCAGTCGTAGGGGCAGCCGTAGTGCATGGCGGTGTTGAAGCGGTCCGGCATTTCCGGCGACTTGACGTAGACCTCCCGGCATAGTCGGTAATACTCGGCATCGTCGGCGATCAGCACACGCTCGCTGCCGTGCGCCGGGCACCATTTGTCGAGATAGACGTCGTTACCCTTGATGACGATCTTGGCCTCGACCTGGCGGAAACAGGTGCCGCACACCGACGCGGTGGTGTCGTAGAACAGCCAGGGACGGTTCTTGCGGCTCATGGGTTTTCCTCTTCTGCCATTTCACGCTTCCATTTTCGGAAAATGTAACGAATGAGGGCGCCGCCGCCGATGAGCGAGACGAGGCCGATCGATACGATCCACCAGGCATCCAGCCCCTGGGTTGCGCCGACGGCCGTGCACAAGCCGCCAGCGGCAATCGACAACAAGCCGATACCGATCAGACAAATCCGAACGAGCACCTTCAACACATCCATCATGCTTTATTCCCTTCCGGAAGGCCGGGTTGCGCCGCCCACAGGCGGACGGTGGCCGGCAAATAGGCCATCAAGGCCAGCAGACACACCCACTGGATGCCCGACAGGCCCAGCGGATAAACATACGGCACCGGCTTGATGCCATCGACCGCCAGGCGCCAGGCCAGGTAGGCGACGACCATGAGCTTGAACGACAGGCCGGGACGGTCGGCCAGGCGCTCGCGCCAGTGCGCCAGCGCCCAGGCCAGGAGGCCGGCGAAGGCGATTTCGTAGAGCTGGGTCGGATGCCGGCGGATACCGTCGCCAAAATCGATGCCCCACGGCAGCTCGGTCGCCACCCCGAAGGTGCCATCCTCCAGCCCGGCCAGGAAGCAGCCGACCCGCCCGATGGCCAGCCCGAGCAGCACCGGCATGACAAAGGCGTCGCCGGTCGAACGCGTGATGCCGGTCAGCTTCTTGGCGATCTCGACGCCGATCAGGCCGCCGAGCAGCCCACCGACCATCGACTGCCCGCCGAACAGCACGGCCGGCGTTGGCCAGTACTGCATGAACAGATGCGGCAGCTCGATCCAGAACACGACCTTGTTGCCAATGGCCGCCCCGAAAACGCAACCAACCGCCACGGCGAATTCCCCCGGCGCCAGAATGCCCGGCCCGCCGGCCCGGCGCTTGTTGACGCGGTACAGCGCGGCGCCGATGGCCAGCGCCGCGGCTTCGAAGAGGCCGTGGACGAGGGCGGCGTGTTCAGCCGGAATCATGATCCGCTGCCGCCCGCATCGTCTTGACGCTCGGGCGCCTGCGCCAGGGAAGCGTCGTGACGCGCCACCAGCTCGGCGTAGTTTTCCGCCGCTTCCGCCCGGGAATCGCCAAGCGCCTTGTTCACGACCATGTACAAACCGACGCCAAACAAGGCCACCAGCGCGCCGCCGAGGGTCACGCCCACATCCATGTTCAGCATGCCGCACAGGCTGCCGAGGGTGCCGCCGGCGATGATCACGAAGCCGACGATGAGCAGCACGACCTTGAGCAGGGACGCCAGGAGCCTCATGAGCCCGCGCCCCCGAATCTCACGGTCAACCGGAAAAAAGGCCCAAAATTGAAATCCGCCATCCTAAGCGCCATCCTTCGGAAGACGCGTCGATTGAGCCCGGTCCACTTTACGGTTCGTCTTGAACAGGCTCACGATCAGTAAGCCACCCAAAGCCAGCGGCACGAGGCCGATGACGATGAGTATCCAGTCATTCCCCCGGCCATTGGCGCCGCAGAGGCCCAACACACCGCCACCCATGACGAGTAGAAGACCGAAACCCAACACAATCAATCGGTAAATCCATACGACCACCGTAACCAGCGGCGAGCGTCGCTGGGTCTCCGGTTGTGGAGACGTCGACGCTTCGGACATGTGCGCATGGCGATCATCGGCCGCCGGGCTGCTCAGCCCCTCGGTCTCGTGCTCGTCTGCCGCCGGCCCGTTCACCGGACCTCCCCACGCAAAGCCAGCACCATTTTCTGCAGCGTTTCCGGCGTCGCCTCGTTGGCCGGCACAGGCTCGCCAACCGTCAGCGCAATATCCGAAAACAGGCCGCGCCGGAACGGCCGCTGCATGGCGTTGCCATCGACCCGCGAGAAGAAGCTGCCCCAAAGGCCGGACAACGCCATGGGCACGACGGGTACCGGGTTGGCGTCGAGGATGCGCGTGATGCCCGGCCGGAAGGGCTGCAATTCGCCGTCCTTGGTGATGTGGCCTTCCGGGAAGATGCCGACCAGGTCGCCGGCCGCCAGCGCCTTGTCGACCTCGGCAAAGGCGCGCTCCATCATCGCCGGGTCTTCCTTGGCCGAGGCGATGGGGATGGCGCCGCAATGGCGGAAGATGAAGCCGAGCAGCGGCGTCTTGAAGATGCGGTAATCCATGACGAAGCGGATCGGCCGCGGCGAGGCGCCCATGATGACGACGGCGTCGGCGAAGCTGACATGGTTGGCGACGAGCACCGCCGGACCTTCCATCGGGATATGGTGCAGCCCCTTAATGCGCAGGCGATAGACGGCCTTGACGAGCAGCCAGGCGATGAAGCGCAGCAGGAATTCCGGCACCAGCCCGTAGATGTAGATCGCCACGCCGGCGTTGAGCAGCGCGGCCAACCCGAACAGCTCGGGAATGCTCAGCCCGGCTTCGAGCAGTGACGCCGCGCCCAGCGCACCGACGACCATGAACAGCGCGTTGAGGATGTTGTTGGCGGCGATGATGCGCGCCCGGTGTTCGTTGGAACTGCGCAACTGGACGAGCGCATAGAGTGGCACGATGAAGAAGCCGCCGAAGACGCCGAGCATCATGAGGTCGAACAACACGTGCCAGACGGCCGGCAGGCTGAGCAGCGCGAGCAGTTCGTGGGCCGTGGTGCCGGCCAGGTTCTCCGGCGAGGCAGCATAGAGATCGAGGCCGAACAGCGTCAGGCCGATGGACCCGAAGGGCACCAGGCCGATTTCGACATGCTTGCCCGACATCCGCTCGCAGAGCATCGAGCCGATGCCGATGCCGACCGTAAACACGGCAAGCAGCAAGGTCACCGACGACTCGCCACCACCCAGCACGTTCTTGGCATAGGCCGGGAACTGGGCGAGGAAGAGCGCGCCGTAGAGCCAGAACCACGAGATGCCGAGGATGGACAGAAACACCGTGCGGTTCTGCCGGGCGAAGGCGATGTTGCGCCAGGTTTCCGACAGCGGGTTGAGATTGACCTTGAGTTCCGGCGCCGGCGGCGGTGCCGTCGGAATGCCCCGGCTGGTCAGGTAGCCGGCCAGCGCGACGACGAAGCCGCCCATGGCGATCCACGCTGGATGCTCGACCGACCCGGCAAGCAGCCCGCCGGCCAGCGTGCCGATGAGGATAGCGACGAAGGTGCCGGCCTCGATCAGCGCATTGCCGCCGACCAGTTCATCGGGCTGCAGATGCTGCGGCATGATCGCGTACTTGACCGGCCCGAACAGCGTCGAATGGCAGCCGAGCAGGAACAGCGCAAACATCAGCACGGGCAGGCTGACCAGGAAGAAGCCGGCCGCCGCGACCCCCATGATCGCCATCTCCAGCACCTTGACCAGCCGCGCCAGCGTCGCCTTGTCGTACTTGTCCGCCAGTTGCCCGGCCGTCGCCGAAAACAGGAAGAAAGGCAGGATGAAAATCCCCGCCGCCAGGTTGGCCAGCAGTTCCGGCTTCAGCGTCGTCCATTTCGCCGCCTGGAAGGTCAGCAACACGACCAACGCATTCTTGAACAGGTTGTCATTGAAGGCGCCGAGAAACTGGGTGGCGAAGAATGGCGCGAAGCGCTTTGTTTTCAGGAGTCCGAATTGACCGCTCATGCGTGGCTCGCAGCGAAAAGTCGGCGGGTGTTGAAAACCGCCGGTGAAAAGGAATGGCCATGCCAGTTGAGCAGGCGCTTGAGGGTGAAATCGAAGAGCAGCGGGTTGTGCTGGCGCAGGATATCGAGATCGTTGACCGCCGCTTTCGGCAGCAGGCCGGCCTTGGCCAGGGCGGAGGTCGAGGTCAGCGGCACGATACCGGGCAGCGGATAGTCGGAGCCGTGCACCAGGCGCTCGTGCAGGTCGCTGCGTTCAAGCAGCGTGCGGATCAGGGCCGGTTTGCGGTTGCGCTGGGTGATGGCCGAGATGTCGCCGTAGAGCAGCCCCTTGGCGCGCGGTTCGGCCATGAGTTTGAGGAAGAGGTCGAAACTGGATCGTACCTTGCCGTCATCGTCGACATCGTCGCCGAGCGAGGCGCAATGGGCGACAACGACCTTGACCCCGGCATCGAGTGCCCGGCGCAGGCGCAGCGGGTTGCCGAAGGCCTGCGTGTCGCTGCCCTTGACGGCTTTTTCCTCACCGCAATGGACGATGAGCGGCGTGCCGGTCTCGGCCAGCACGCGATAGAAGGCGTCGCATTTGGCATCGGCCGGGTCCATGCCCATCGCCGCCGGCAGCCATTTGACGGCGCGCGCGCCGTTGGTGATGGCCAGCTTGAGATCGTCGGCCGCCCCAGCGTGGTAAGGGTGCAGCGAGGCGACCCACTCGAAACGCGCCGGGAAATCCCTGGCCAGCTTGGCCGCCCAGGCGTTCGGCACGTAGAAGGCCGAATGCTCGGGATGGGCGTCGCCCTTGCCGTCGTGAAAGCGTTCGAAGGCGAAAAGCATGACCTTGAAGCCGTCCGGCATCGCGTCGCACAGGTTGAGCAGGCGGGCGACGTAGGCCTGATCGACCTTGCCCGGCGCATCGTGGGCGCAGCCGGCGTTCATGTAGAACAGGCGCTGGGCGTAGTGCAGCGGATGCAGGGGCGATGACAGTTGCGGCCCGACAACGATGCCGCTGCCACCATCGCCGATGCCGGCCAGATGGACGTGGCAGTCCCACAACTGCGCCGGGTCGATGCCGGCCCACGCCTGCTTGAGCCACAGGCTATTGATCAGGCCGGCCGGGATGGCGACGCGGCACTTGTTGACCAGCAGCGGCTTGGCCAGCGCCGTGCCACCGGCTGCCAGCGCGGCACCACCGGCCAGCCAGCCGAGAAAGCGGCGCCGCCCCCGGTCAGACATTTCATTTTTGGGCATTTTTTCCGGTTGACCGTGGGAATCTGGAAAAAGCGGGCTCATACCGCCTCGGCCAGTCGTTTCAGCGTCACGTAATCGACCTTGCCGGTGCCGAGCAGCGGCAGCGAGTCGACCTTGTGGATCTTGCGCGGCACGGCCAGTTCCGGCACGCCGGTTTCGCGGGCCTTGGCGGCGAGCAGTTCGCGACTCAGTTCGCCGTCGGTGGTGAACAGCACCAGCGCCTCGCCCTTGGCCGGGTCGGGCTGGCTGGAGGCGGCGTGCATGAGCGCGGGCGAGGTGGCGGTGGCGAGCTTCTCGACGACTTCGAGGCTGACCATTTCGCCGGCGATCTTGGCGAAGCGTTTGACGCGGCCGACGATCTTCACGAAGCCATCCTCGTCGAACTCGACGACGTCGCCGGTTTCGTACCAGCCCTCGCCGGCATCCGAGACCGGCGGTTGCAGCACGCCGGGCTTGTCGGCCTTGAGGTAGCCGGCCATGACGTTGGGCCCGCGCACGTGCAGGATGCCGCCGTTGTCGATGCCCGGCACCGGGACGAGCTTGGCTTCGAGGCCGGGCAGCAGGTTGCCGACGGTGCCGGTCCGGTAGGCCATCGGCGTGTTGACGGCGAGCACCGGCGCCGTTTCGGTCGCGCCGTAGCCTTCGAAAATGCGCAGGCCGAATTTCTCGAACCACTGGCTGCGCACCGATTCCGACAGCTTCTCGGCGCCGGCCACGACGTAGCGCAGGCGATAGAAGTCGTAGGGATTGGCGAACTTGGCGTAGTTGGCGAGGAAGGTCGAGGTGCCGAACAGGATGGTGCAGCCCCGGTCGTATGCCAGCTCTGGGATCACGCGGTAATGCAGCGGCGACGGGTAGAGGAACAGGCTGGCGCCGGACAGCACCGGCAGCAGCGCCCCCGCCGTCAGGCCGAAGCTGTGGAAAATGGGCAGCGCATTGAGCACCTTGTCGTAGACCGAGAAGTCGATGACCGAGCGAATCTGCGCGATGTTGGCGAGGATGGCGCGGTGCGGCAGGACGACGCCCTTCGGCTTGCCTTCGGAACCCGAGGTGAAGAGCACGACCGCCGCAGCTTCGGGCGAATTGGGCAGTTCGAAGGCGCGCGGGAAGTGCAGCGCGTAGGCCATCAGCCACAGCTTGTCGCCGAGGCCGATCTTTTCGCGCACGTCTTCGAGATAGACGAGCTGCACGCCGCGCAGGCCGGCCAGCTTGTCGCCGAGCTTGGCCTGCTCGACGAAGGCGCGCGAGGTCACGATGGTCTTCAGTTCGGCCGCATCGACCGCTGCCTGCATGGCCTCGACGCCGGCCGTGTAGTTGAGCATGGCCGGGATGCGACGGCGTGCCGTGAGACCGAAGATCAGACCCAGCGTCGGCACGAGGTTGGGCAGCAGCAGGCCGACGCGCTCGTCCGGCGCCGTCAGGCGCTCTACCTGGCGACCGAGCATGAGCGCCATCTTGAGCAGGTCGTTGTAGGAATACTCGATCTGCTTGACGTCTTCGAGCAGGCGACGGCGGCGGCCAAAAATATCCACCGCATCGCACAGCGCGGCAAACAGCGTCTGCTGCGGACGGGAGGCGAAGATCATTTCCTGCATCAGCCGGCGCATGGCCTCGCCGGACTTGCGGCGACGCAGCTTGGCGGTCGGCGCCTCGGGCATCGGAAAATGGCGCTCGGGCAGGATGCTCAGGCGAATCTTCGGGAACAGCGCCTTCGGATGACGACCGGACAGGCGCGAGAAATAGCTGCGCGACGCACCGTCGAGGCGCACTGGCACCACCGTCGCACCGGTCTTGGCGGCGACGAAGGCCGGGCCATCGTACACCTTCATGAGCGACCCGGTCAGCGTGATGCGCCCTTCCGGGAAGATGACCACCGGGCGACCGGATTCGATCAGTCGGATGACCTTCTTCATCGCCATCGGGCTAGTCGGATCGACCGCCAGATAATCGACCTGCGAGAGCAGGATGCGGAAGAAGAAACTCTCGGCGATGGTCGTATGGACGACGAAAACCGGGTCGATGGGCAGGAACAGGCCAACCAGCAAGCCGTCGAGAAAGGACTCGTGGTTGGCGACGACGAGCAGGCGTTCATGATCGAAATCGGCCTGGCTGGCGGGAATTTCAACGCGAAACAGCAGGCGGGCAAGGCCGCGCAACAGCGGCCGCAAAATCTTGCGCATCAGCAACTTTCCTTGAGGTAATCGAGCACGTTGGTGAAGGTGACCGCCAACGCATCGCGGTTGATCCAGAACCAGACTTCCTTGCCGATCTTCTCGGAAGCCAGCACGCCCGATTCATGCAGGATCTTGAGGTGATGGGAAACGGTCGAGCGCGCCAGCGTGGATACCTCGGCGATCTGCCCGACATTGAGTCGCTCGCCCGGCTCGAACAGCAGCAGGATGCGCTGGCGATGCTCGTCGCCCAAGGCCACGAAAATTTTCGACATGGCCTGCCACTCGGCGGGGATGGTTTGGGAATAGTCAGATTTCATGTCGATAATCTTAGTTATATCGACATGTATTCGTCAAGGATTTTTTTCGGTCGCGTCTTCCGGGCTAAATTCACCTGCCAAAGGCCTTTCGCTACCACCAATTATGCATATTGCATTTTATCGGTATCATGGCAATTCTCGCGGTGAATGACGCCTGACTGCAGGCAGCGGCCATTGCCGTTGATGAAAAGCCGAAACCCGTTTTTGTCTTCGTCGCCCTGGTCCCAAAGTGCCGTTATGATCTGAACAATGAATGCTTTGCTCGACATCCGAACACTGATTCTGGTGATCACGATCATCGTCACCTGTCGCGCGCTCATTCTCGGCTACGTCTGGAAAATCACGCGGCCCTACCCCCCGGCGAGCTACTGGGCCATCGGTTCGCTTTTGATCAGCCTTGGCGTCCTGCTGGTCGGTTTGCGGGGTCACATCCCGCCCCTGCTTTCCATCCTCGTCGCCCACAGCCTCATCATCTCCGGCTGGCTTGGCATCGTTGGCGGCATCGTCATCGCAGCGGAGCACAAACCAGCCTGGCGCACGAGCGGCGTCGTGATTGCCGTGGCCATTGCCATCGCCTGGTGGTTTCTCGAAATATCGCCCAGCTTCGCCAAACGAACGCTGGCCGTCAGCCTGCCCCTGATCGGTTTCGACCTCTACGCTGCGTATTACTGCCTGCGCTTTCGGAAAGGCGCCCAGCGCGGCACGTTCAGGGCACTGGCAATCGTCATGCTGCTGCAGGCCATTTCGAACACCATCAAGACCACGCACATTGCCAGCAACGACCTGACGCAGCTTTTTGACGCCAGCTGGCAGGTGGGGCAGTTCTACGTCACCTCGATCATCACCGCCTCCGTCTCGACCGCCCTGTTCGCCCTCCTGGCCGCACAACGCCTGCAGGAGCAATTGAACGCCGAACTCCTGGCCCGCCAGGAGACGGATCGCTCGGTCCAGCTGGCGGCCATGGTATACCAAGCCAGCAGCGAGGGCATGCTGGTCACCGACCCTGACGGCATGATCATCTCGATCAACCCGGCATTCACCGCCATCTCCGGCTACACGCAGGCGGACGTCGAGGGCAAGACCCCGCGGATTCTGAAATCGGGCAGACAGAATGCCAAGTTCTACGAAGATATGTGGCGACAGGTGGCAGAGACGGGGCACTGGAAGGGCGAGCTCTGGAACCGCCACAAGGATGGGCGCCTTTCTGCCGAAATGGTCAGCGTCAATACGATTCGCAACCCGGACGGCTCGCCGCACCGCTACGTTGCGCTATATCACGACGTGACATTGCAAAAGCAATCGGCCGAAATCATTTACCACCAGGCCAATCATGACCAGCTAACGGATCTGGCCAACCGCAATTACTTCTTCCCCCAGCTATCGAAAGAGCTGTCGCGGGCCCGCCGCACCGGGAAGCGTGTCGGCCTGCTGTTCATGGATCTCAACCGATTCAAACCGGTTAACGACCAGTACGGTCACGAAGCCGGGGACACCGTTCTCAAGACCGTCGCCCAACGATGGCTGGCCTGCCTGCGTGACGCCGACCTGCTGGCGCGCCTGGGCGGCGACGAGTTTGCCTTGATCATTTGCGACCTCAAGGATGCCGCACAGGCGGAAACCATCGCCGAGAAACTCGCCGCATCCCTCGAGGCGCCGATACCGATCGGCAACAATCGCAGCTGCACCGTCGGCACCAGCATCGGGATCGCGATTTACCCGCAAAACGCGATGGAGATGGACTCCCTGGTTGCCTGCGCCGATGCCGCCATGTATGCGAGCAAAGCCGCAGGCGGGCGGCAAATCCTGCAATCCAGCGTGGTTGCCGCCGACCAGGGAGAAAAGGACGACTGGATCGTTTTCGAACCGAGCCATCTTGTGGGTGTCAGGAAAATCGACGAGCAGCACCAGACACTGGTCGAAATGGCCAACAAGATCAATCGCGCCATCCACTGCCAGTACGAAGACCGCTCGCTGAAAATGATGTTCGACGAACTGGTGAGCTTTACCGCCCACCACTTCGAAACGGAACATCAATTCATGGCCGATTACGACTTTCCAGACGCGGATGCCCACAACCAGCAACACCAGGACCTCGTGGCGCAACTGGCCAACCTGATTGCGCGGTTTGAGCAGGGCGACGAACTGCAATCGCTCCAGATCATCAAGGAGTGGCTACTGAAGCATATCGAGTACGCCGACAAACCCCTGGGGGCCTATCTTGTCTCCAAAGGGGTGCACTAGCTGCAGACAGGCGGCAAACCCGACGCCCGATCACCGCAACCCGGGGCGCGCTCCCAGGCCGCCTCAGCAGTCCCGCTTTGCATGCCGGCCGGCAGCCTGTCCCGCAGCAACTCGCTGAATTCGTCGACTGACAGGGCGTTGCCAAACAGAAATCCTTGGGCATAGGTGCATCCGTTCGCCCGCAGGAAAGCCAGTTGCTCGGGTGTTTCAACGCCCTCGGCCACCGTCTCCAGCCCGAAGGCATTCGCCATCTGCAAAATGGCGCGGATCAAAGCGGCATCCGCGGGGTCTGTTGCGATGTCATGGATGAAGGTCTTGTCGATCTTGACGATGTCGACAGGGACGCGCCGGAGGTAACTGAGGGATGAATAGCCGGTGCCGAAATCGTCAATGGCGATGCGGCAGCCATCCCTCTGGAGCGCGCGCAAAATTTCGACGTAGTCGTGGTTGTCCGACAACTTGAGGCTTTCGGTAATTTCAACCGTCAGCTGCCCCCTGCGCGCCAAAGCAGATTCACGCAGTCGCGACAAGGTTTTTTCGATGAGGTCGCGCGCAACGAACAGTGCCGCCGAAAGATTGAAGGCCAGCACCTGGTTGTGGCCGGCCGGCAGGATCCGCGTTTCCCAGTCGGAAATACCGCGTTCCAGCGCCCAATCCGTCAGCCTGGCGATTGCACCGTTCTGTTCGGCCACGGGAATGAATACTTCGGGCGGAATGTAGCCCTTGGCAGGATGCTTCCAGCGCAACAGGGCCTCGGCACCAACGACCGCCCGTGTCTCGATGCGCACGATGGGCTGGTAGTGCAGTTCCATGTTGCCCTGATGCAGGGACAGCATGAGTTCGCTGTCGATCCAGTGGCGCCGATTGGCCTCGTCCTGCATCTTGTGCGTGAAGAAGCAATAGTTGTTGCGGCCATTCTTTTTGGCCTCGTACATGGCGCTGTCGGCGTTCTTGAGCAGCGTATCGATGGAATCGCCATCCATCGGATAAACCGTGACCCCGATGCTGGCGGCGGATTGCAGCGTGCGCTCCGCGACCACCAGCGGCCGCCCGACCTCGGCCAGGATCTTGTTGGCAATCGGAATGATGTCCTGAGCGCTGGAAATGTCGTTGAGCAGGACAATGAATTCGTCACCGCCCATGCGACCGACCGAATCGCATTCGCGCAAGGTGTCGCGGATGCGGTGAGCCACGCGGATCAGCAATTCGTCTCCGGCCGCATGACCGAGGGCATCATTGACCGACTTGAAATGATCGAGGTCCATGAACATCACGGCGAACAGGCGCCCGCCGCGCCGACTGGACGACAGCATCTGCCCGAGGCGATCCATCACCAGATTGCGATTCGGCAGACCGGTCAGGCTGTCGAAGGACGCCTGGCGCTCAATGGTCTCCTTGGCCCGCTTGGCTTCGGTGATGTCGCTGAAAACGGCGATGTGCCGGTTCACGGCGCCATTTTCATCCTTGAGCACGTTGATGGACAGCCATTCCGTATAAACGTCGCCGTTCTTGCGACGATTCTGTATTTCGCCAGCCCAGCTTCCCGTGCTCGTCAGCGATTGCCACATTTCCTTGTAAAACGTCTTTGTATGCTTGCCGGAACTCAGGAAGCGGGGATTCATCCCGAGCGCCTCCTCGGGACCATAGCCGGTGATGGTCGTGAAGGCCGGATTGACGGAAATGATCTGGTTGGCCGCATCGGTGATCACGGTCGCCTCCGAGGCATGCTCGAAAACCGAGGCTGACAAGCGGAGCTTTTCCTCGACCCGCTTTTTTTCCGAGATGTCGGTGATGGTGATCACCACACCGCCCAGCAGCTTCCGGCTGCTGTCGTGATACGGCGTCACGCGCACGAGAAAACATTGGCCGTCCTCGCGCCAGAATTCGAACTCCTCCACCCGCGCTTTCTTCATCACGCTGCCCACGTGCGACAGGAGTTGCGGGAGATGCGTCTGGGTCGACACCGTCGTCAGGTTGGGACGCGTCATCGGCGCGATGTCGAAGAACTCCAGCGCGATCTGGTTGTAGCGGGTCACCGTCAGGTTGCGGTCCACCACGACGAGGCCCTTGTAGAGGCTGTTGAGGATATTGGACAGGTCGCTGTTGGCCTCGCTCAACTCGGCGGTACGCGTCCCCAGTTCGTCGTTGACGGTAATCAGCTCCTCGTTCGACGCCTGCAATTCCTCGTTGGCGGTTTCCAACTCTTCGTTGGACGCCTGCAGTTCCTCATTGGACGCCTGCGCTTCTTCGTTGAGCGACTGCAGCTCCTCGTTGGCGGTCTCCAGTTCCTCGATGACCGTTTGCAGGGTCTCCCGATTGAGCACGACCTCGCGTTCGAGTTCCGCGACGCGCTCGGCGTCGATAGCGCTCCGTGCACCGCTGGCGCCTGCATCCGGCTTTTCGGCAACCCGCTCGAAGCAGACCAGCAGCAGATCGGGATCACCCGGGCCTGGCTGCCCGGCAAAATGGACGGCCATCCGGTAGTAACGTTTCTTGCCCTCTTCGTCCACCTGAACCGGATTGCAGATGGCGCTCTGCTTGTTGCGTACGACACGATGACCGAAAGCCCTCAGCTCGGCACGAAATGCCGGCTTGATCAGCGTGAAGGCGTTGAAATCGGCCTTGCCTTTGCGCACGGCGAGAAAGGGACTGCAATCGCCGAACAGCTCCAGGATCTCGCCGGCACTTGTCATCAACAGGCTGGCTGGTGCATACAGGTCAAAAAGCTTTTCGTGTGCGGGAGTATTGTTCAGCGCACTCGCCTGCTTTTCGCTCGCAACACCTTCGCCAATACGCTCGAAAACAGGTCGGGTACGGGCAAAACCGGTCAGCACCGGCGATGCAACCGGTCGTTTCAGGTAGATCTTGTTCTTGTGGTCGTGTTCGACAAACAGCTTGCCGAGGCGACCGATCGACTCCGACTTGCCCAGAAACAGCACGCCATGGTCGCGAAGTGCATAGTGAAAAACCTTGATGACCCGATCCTGCAACTCCGGTTTGAAATAGATGAGTAGATTGCGGCAACTGACCAGGTCGAGACGGACGAAGGGGGCATCCTGCACCAGGTCCTGACGGGCAAACAGGGTCATGTCCCGCAGGTGCTTGTCGATGTGATAAGTCCCGTCTGTGGTCGTGAAGTAGCGCTCGATGAGCTTGCTGTCGACGCCGGCCAGCGAGGCCTCCGGATAGGCACCGACCCGCGCCGCAGCGACCGCATCGCCGTTGATGTCCGTGGCAAACAGCTGGATGTGATACTTGTCGCGATGTTCGCCGAGCTCCTCGGCCAGGATGATGGCGATGGAGTAGACCTCCTCGCCGGTCGCGCATCCCGGCACCCAGATGCGGATGTCGTCTCCCGGCTGCTTGGTCTTGAGCAGCTCGCGCAGGCAACGCCGCATGACCTCGAAGGCTTCAGGGTCGCGAAAGAAGGAGGTGACGCAGATCAGGAAATTTCCTGCCAGCACGGCCAGTTCCTCGCGATGCTGGCCGATGTATTCGCCATAGGCATCCAGATCGGGAATCTGCATGGCCGCCATGCGGCGCAACACCTGTCGGGACAGGGTTGCATCCTTGTAATTCGAGAAATCCATGCCCGTGTGGGTGGCGATCTGGCGCACGATGCCGCGCATGGTCGACGGCGGCGTTTCATCTGCCTCATCGGCAAGCGGAGCGCGCGGCCATTGCACGATAGAGCGCAACTGATTGGCGATTTCGTGCGGCGGCAAGACCAGATCCGTCCGGCCGATGCGGATGGCGGCGTTTGGCATGCTGTCGTACTTGGCCGACTTCGGGTCCTGGGCGATGGAGACGCCGCCGGCGGCCTTGATGGCCTTGATGCCGTGGGCGCCATCCGAGCCGGTGCCGGAGAGGATGATGCCGATCGCCCAATCCTTGCGGTCATCGGCGAGGCTCATGAAGAAGCGGTCGACGGACGGTTTGGGGCCGATCGTGTTGGTCGGGCGGCTGACCCTGATCTTGCCCTTGACCACCGTGACATCGACGTTGGGGGGCGCGACGTAGATCGTGTCCGGCTTGGGCTGCAGGTTGTTGCTCGCCTCCACGACCTTGAGGCGGGTCTCCCGCGCCAGCAATTCGACCATCAGGCTACGATGATCCGGCGACATGTGCTGCGCCACGATATAGGTCATGTTGGCGTGCGCAGGCAGGTTGGCGACGAAGGGTCGCAAGGCTTCCAATCCGCCCGCGGAAGCGCCGACCCCCACGTAGTAAATCGGTCCGCTGCCCACCTGAGCATCGGCAGGCGGTTGGCTGGTGGGCGCTTTTGCTTTCTTTGCAGTCGTCTTTGCGGTCGCTTTTGTTTTGTTCGTGGTGCTGGTGCTGCGGGCAGTCGTTCGACTTTCGGTTTGTGACTTTTTCTTGGTATCAAACACGGTGGCCAGGCCCTATCGAGACTTTGGATGCGCCAGCACCCCTATGATGACGATCGCAAGGTTTCATGAAAAAAGTATAAATGTGCCTGTGTCATCGGCCCATCACCCCCCCGGGTGAGAACGGGGTTGCGTGCGTCATTTGCTGTCATAAAGAGGGTTTTGATGGTTTATATTAGCGGCCGACTACGCATTCGTATCCGCAATGAGAGCGAAAACAAAACCAACCGGCCACGCAGAAATCGATCGGCAACACACCCTGCTCCATGAGTTGGCGGAGCGCTTCAAGCACATCTGTCCCGGCGGTGAAATCACTGCATGCCCGGGTTGCATACCGCAGACCCGTGGCCGCTGCGTCCATGCTTTCGAGATGCTCTCGGGCAGCGTCATCGCCTTCCTGGATGGGCACGTCAATTACGAAGAGAAACTCATGGGCTTGTTGCCGGGCATCCCGAAATGCCAGGAGCACATCCGCAAACACAAGGCGGCCCACGCCGAATTTGCGCAGGACCTCAAGTCACTGACAAACCGGATTGACGAGAACAATGTGCAGGCGACCAGCCAGCATATGCACCTGTTGATCCGTCAGTGGCTGGGCGAGCACGCCACGCTGTACGACAAGGCGCTGCTGGCTGAACTCGACGACATTCTGGTGACCGAGACGGAATTCGACCATGAATTGGTGAGCATCCTCGACCATTACGTCTTCCATGGTCGCCCCAAGGGCTTGCCGTCCCACTTGCACGACAACGATACCCGCCAGCAGATCGAATTGCGCCTGGCGCGCCTGACGCCGCGACAACGCGAAGTCTGCGCGCTGATCGTCAAGGGACTGGCCAACAAGGCCATCGCCAACAGGCTTGGCACCACGGTCAACACCATCAAGACCCACCGCGCCGAAATCTACCGCAAGCTTGAGGTCCGCTGTCTTCTTGATCTCGTGCTATCCATCAACACGGCAAGCCGCTAGGCGCAATTCGCTTCGCCCCGAGGAAACCAGCCCAAGGGCAGTTCGTCTCCCGGTTCCGGGATGGGCGTGAAGCGTGTCAAAATGACCGACCCGAAGCGCGAGCGCCTGCTTGCCGCCATCTTCCAGCCAGCCCGGCCGAACCACGATGAAACTGTCCCGTTCCGAATACCTCGACCTGCCCGACATCCGCCTGCACATCCGGCGCTGGGGCGATCCCGAAGCGCCGATGCTCTTCCTGCTGCACGGCTGGATGGATGTATCGGCCTCGTTCCAGTTCGTCGTCGATGAACTGGCTCGTGACTGGAACATCGTCGCCCCCGACTGGCGCGGCTTCGGCAATTCGGAATGGCTGAACCGGCCCTATTTCTTTGCCGAGCACATCGGCGACATGGAGGCCATCCTCGACCGCTACGCGCCGGAAGGCAAGGTCAAGCTGGTCGGCCACAGCATGGGCGGCATCCTGTCCTGCCTGTATGCCGGCATCCGGCCGGAACGCGTCGAATGCGTCGTGTCGCTGGAAGGTTTCGGTATCGCACCAACGACGCCGGAGATGGCGCCGGACCGTTACGGCCAGTGGCTGGGCGCCCTGAAAACGCCGCCGCGCATGCACGCCTACACCGACCGCAACGCCTTTGCCCGCCGCCTGCTACACATGGACAAGTTCCTGACGCCGGAACGGGCCACGTTCCTGGCCAAGCACATGGCCCGGGTCGGCGACGGCGAAACCAAGGGTGGCCAGCGGCGGCACGGCATCATCTGGAACGGCGACCCGTGGCACAAGGCGCCGGCGCCGTATCTGTTCCGCCTCGAAGAGTCGATGGCGATCTGGAAGCGCATCACCTGCCCGGTGCTCTGGGTGGCCGGCCGGCAGTCGTGGGTCATTCGCGACTTCGGCCAGCGGCCGGGCGACTGGGATGCTCGCCAGGCCTGCTTTGCCAACCTGCGCGAGGAATGGGTCGACAACGCTGACCACATGCTTCACCACGATCAACCCGAAGCCGTGGCGCGTATCGTCGAGGCTTTTGTCGGCTGATTTGCCCTCTTTCACGGTCTACCGGGTTTACTACGTGAAACGTAAAAAAAGCCCAAAATGAAAAAAGCCGGGTTACCCCGGCTTTTTGGTTTTGGAGCGTAACGCTCTTAGTGATAGGCCGACTTCGAAGCCAGCTTGGCAGCCATGAAGCAGGCCAGACCAAGAATAACGACCGTGAAGATGATGCCGATAGAAGAGAGTTCGTCCATTTTTTGTGTGCCTCAGTTGGGATTGGGTTGGTGAAACTGGGAGTAAGACAACCCGAAAACAAAAAGTTCCCGACTGTTTAAAAATTTTTTGTGCAATGCAATAAAGCCCGGCAGACAGGACCGGGCCTTGGGTTGGACGAGGCAGGAATCAGCGTCCGATCGACCCGCTCGGCGCAGCGCGCAGGTACTGGTTGGGCCACACCGCGACCTGGTGCAGTTCCTGCGCGGCCTGCAAGGGCCAGTACGGATTGCGCAGGATTTCGCGACCGATGAGGACCATGTCGGCCTGCCCGGAACGCACGATGTGGTCGGCCTGCAAGGCCGAGGTGATGAGCCCGACGGCCGCCGCCGGCAAACCGGCTTCCTGCCGAACGCGCGTCGCGAAGGAAGTCTGGAAGCCCGGCGCGGCGGGAATTTTCGCGGTCGGCACGAGGCCGGCCGTCGAAATGTCGGCCAGATCGACGCCCAGCGCCTTGAGGCTGCGGCAGAGCTCGACCGTCTCGTCGGCCGACCAGCCGCCCTCGACCCAGTCGGTCGCCGAAAGGCGCACGAGCAGCGGCAGCTTGTCCGGCCACACGACGCGAATGGCAGCCACGACTTCGCGCAGCAGCCGCGTCCGGTTGTCGAAACTGCCGCCGTACTGGTCGGTGCGCCGGTTGGCCAGCGGCGACAGGAATTCGTGCATCAGGTAGCCGTGGGCGGCATGGATTTCGACCGCCTGGAAACCGGCGGCAACGGCACGCTTCGCCGCGGCGACGAAGGCCGTGACGATGCCGGCAATCTCGTCGAGGTTGAGTTCGTGCGGCTGGGCGTAACCGTCACCGAAGGACACGGCCGACGGCGCCACGGCCTGCCAGCCGCCTTCGTCAGCGCGCAGGGTGCGCTGTTCGCCCCAGCCCAGGCCAACGCTGGCCTTTCGCCCGGCGTGCGCCAGCTGCAAGGCCGGCACGCAGTCATTGGCCTTCGCCAGCTCTGCGATGCGGGCCAGCGGCGCGATCTGCTCGTCCTTCCACAGACCGAGGTCACCGGCGCTGATCCGGCCTTCCGGCACGACGGCCGTGGCCTCGAGGATCATCAGGCCGGCCCCGCCGACGGCGCGGCTGCCGTAATGAACGAGGTGCCAGTCGGCGGCCATGCCGTCGCGGGCCGAGTACTGGCACATCGGCGGAATGCCGATGCGGTTCTTGAAGGTGACGTCGCGCAGTTTGAGGGGTTCGAAGAGGTGGCTCATGATTTCAAATTTGGGCAAAAATTCCGGTTGACCGTGAAAGACTCAAAAATCGCGGAGCTTACTCGCCGCGCGCCCGCCGAACGGTGATCGACTCACCACCCACCCCCCAGTTGTCGGTATCGACCTCGTCGATGACGACCACCGTCGTTTTCGGGTTCTTGCCGAGCACATCGACGAGCAATTGCGTCGCCCCGGCGATCAGGCGCGCCTTCTGTTCCGGCGTCGCCCCTTCGCGGGTGATCTTGATATTGACGTAGGGCATCAGCGATTGACGTCCACAACCACGCGGCCGCGCACCTTGCCGTCCATGAGTTGCGCCGCCGTCGGGATGGCCTCGGCCAGCGAGACTTCATGGGTGATCAGGCCAAGCTTGCCGACATCGAGGTCGGTCGCCAGGCGCTGCCAGGCAACGAGCCGATCCGGCCGCGGACACATCACGCTGTCGACACCGACCAGCGTCACGCCGCGCAGGATGAAGGGCGCCACCGACGACGGGAAATCCATGCCGCCGGCCAGCCCGCAGGCCGTCACGACGCCGCGATACTTGGTCGTCGCGCAGATGTTGGCCAGCGTGTGCGAGCCGACGACATCGACCGCCCCCGCCCAACGTTCCTTGCCGAGCGGCTTGCCGGGCGAGGCGAAGGCGCTGCGTTCCAGCACCTCGGCCGCGCCAAGCTGCTTGAGGTAATCCGTTTCTTCCGGCCGGCCGCTCACCGCCACGACCGTATAGCCGAGTTTGGCCAGCACGGCAATCGCCACGCTGCCGACACCGCCGGCCGCACCGGTGACGACGATCTCGCCATCCGTCGGTTTGACGCCCTGCTTTTCCAGCGCCAGCACGCAGAGCATGGCCGTGTAGCCCGCCGTGCCGATGGCGACGGCCTGCTTTTCGGAGAACGCCGCCGGCAACGGCACCAGCCAGTCGCCCTTGAGCCGCGCCTTCTGGGCCAGCCCGCCCCAGTGCGTTTCACCGACGCCCCAGCCGTTGAGCACGACGCGGTCGCCGGCCTTGTAGTCGGCATGGCTACTCGCCTCGACCGTGCCGGCGATGTCGATGCCCGGCACCATCGGGAACTTGCGCACCACCGGGCCCTTGCCGGTGATCGCCAGCCCGTCCTTGTAATTGAGCGACGAGTAATCGACGCGCACCGTCACGTCGCCTTCCGGCAACTGACTCTCATCAATGTCCTGCACCGACGCCCGGTAACCGGCGTCATCCTTCTCGATCAGAATGCCCTTGAACATCGTCATCTCCGTTTAATGTTGTGCGCAGAGCGCCGGGGCAGCGTCCCGCTTTTCGACAAGCTTCAGTATAGCCAAGAGCACAACGCCGACGACCATAACCCCGCCGGCCAGATACAAGCCGATCGAGTAATTGCCGAGCCGCGTCGCCAACCAGCCGACCACAGCCGGCCCAATGATCTGCGCCACGCCATAGGAGAGCGTCATCTTGCTCATCATCTTGGCCGGCCGCGTCGGGTAGTAGCGCCCGGCCATGGTCAGGACCAGACTCACCATGCCGATGAAGGTTCCGCCAAAAAGCAGCGCGCCGAACAGCGTCGGGTACAGACCGCCCACGGCCACAGGCAGGACGATGCCGACAATCTGCAGCACGGCGGCGAGGATCAGGGCATTGATGTCGCCCGTGTAGCGCGCGATCAGGTCCCAGTTGAAGGCAGCCGGCGCCGCCGCCAGGCCGATGGCCAGAAAGGCCAGCCCGCCCTGCCCGGCCAGCCCCGGCAGGCCATTGACGATGGCAACGATGAAGGTCGCGCTGATCACGTAACCGAAGCCGGCGCAGAAATAGGCGGCCATGAAGATGCGCAGGAACAGCTGGCTCGGCGGATTGTCGTGCATGGTCGCGCCGCTCTTCGTCACCGTGCTCGTATCCGGCGCCGGCAACCAGGCCAGGGCCGGCACGATGAGCAGGCAGGCCAGGGCCGAAAAGGCGAACCACTGCTCGCGCCAGTCGAACGAACCGTTCATGAGCCACACCGCCACGGCACAACCGGCAATGCCCAGCCCTATGCCGGCGAAGTGGATGCCCAGCTCCGGCCGATGATTGTGGCGAATCAGCCAGTTCAGAATCAGGCCGGTACCGAGCAGCATGCCGGCCGCGCTGGACAGCCCGGCGATGAAGCGCGAAACCATCCAGAGCAGCGGATCGGTGGTCAGGCCCATCATCAGCGTGCTCAGGATGGCGACGACCAGCCCGATCCGGTACAGCTTGTCCTTGAGCACGAGGTCGCTGATCTGCGAGGCGATCAGCGCGCCAGTCAAATAACCGGCGTAATTGAGCGCGGCCAGCCAGCCGGCTTCGGCCAGCCCCAGCCCGGCCTGTTGCTGCATGAGCGGCAGCAGCGGCGTGTAGGCAAAGCGGGCGACGCCGAAGGTCAGCAACAAGCTGAAAATCCCGGCGCTCAACACCTGTAATCGTTCTCTCTGTGAGGTCATGGATGACTCCTTTTTTATGCTTGATAGCCGAACAATAAACAGCGTAAAGTATCCATACAAGTGATTTGTTCAGAATCAATCATTCGTTATTTGAGATACCAATGGAACTCGTCGCCCTCCGCACCTTTCAGGCCGTCGTCGAAGAAGGCGGGATTCTCGCCGCCTCGCGCAAACTCAACACGGTCCAGTCCAACGTCACCGGCCGTATCCGCCGGCTGGAAGAAGAACTCGGCGCCGAGCTCTTCTTCCGCAAGGGGCGGGGGCTCGAACTCGCGCCTTCCGGCCGTGTCTTGCTCGATTACGCCCGCCGCATGCTCATGCTCGAACGGCAGACGGCCGCTGCGGTCCGTCAGGTCGGCGAAAGCGCCGGCGAACTGCGCATCGGCGCCATGGAAACCTTCGCCGCCCTGCACCTGCCCAGCGCCCTCAAGGCCGTGCGGGCGACCCACCCCGGCCTCGAACTGCGCGTCTTCACCGACACGACGAGCACGCTGACCGAGAAGGTGCTCGACCACAAACTCGACTGCGCCTTCGTCGCCGGCCCGGTCATCCACCCCGACCTGCAGTTCGACGAACTGGTCGTCGAGGAACTCGTGCAGGTCCACGCCGCCGGCACCGACCCGGTCATGCTGCCGCTCATCCTGTTCCGCGAGGGTTGCGCCTACCGCACGCGCGCCGTCGCCTGGCAGCGTGCCCAAGGCCACGCCGTGGCCGACGCCATGGAATTCGGTACGCTCGAAGGCATTCTCGGCTGCGTCGCCGTCGGCCTCGGCTGGACGCTCATGCCGCGCCGCGTCGCCGAGCAATCCAGCCACGCCGCCGACCTCGTCATCGAAACGGTGCCCGACGAATTCAGCCTCGTCCCGACCGGCATGATCTCGCTGCGCGAAGCCACGCCGATGGCGGCGCTCAAGACGCTGAGCGACGGCATCATCGCCTCGGCCCAACGCGTCAGGACTTGAGCAGCTCCTCGCGCGAACCCAACCAGCGCTGCAGGTGCTTTTCCGCCAGTTCGGCGTGCTCGGTCAACATTTCCTCGGCCACATCCCGCGCCATCTCGACCAGATCGGCATCCATTTCCAGATCGGCGTAGCGCAGTAGCGGCACGCCGCTCTGCCGCGCGCCGACGAACTCGCCCGGACCACGAATCTGCAAGTCCTGGCGGGCAATCTCGAAACCATCGGTGTTCTCGAAAATGATCTTGAGACGCTGGCGCGCCACCTCGCCGAGCGGCCCGGCGTAAATCAGGATGCAACTCGACTCGTATTTCCCGCGCCCGACCCGCCCCCGTAGCTGGTGCAATTGCGACAGGCCGAAACGCTCGGCGTGCTCGATGACCATGAGGCTGGCGTTGGGCACATCAACGCCGACTTCGATGACCGTCGTCGCCACCAGCACATCGATCTCGCCAGCGGCGAAAGCGGCCATCACGGCCTGTTTTTCGTCGGCTTTCAGGCGGCCATGCACCAATCCCACGGTCAACCGGAAATTTTGCCCAAAATCGGAAAACCGCTCGACCAGCGACTCGTAGGTTTCCTGCGCCGTCTGCAACTGCAAGGCTTCCGATTCCTCGATCAGCGGGCAGACCCAGTAGGCCTGCCGGCCCTCCTCGACGTGCTTCTTCACGAACCCGACCACATCGTCGCGCCGATTGTCGGCGACCAGGCGCGTCTTGATCGGCGTCCGGCCGGGCGGCAGCTCATCGAGCACCGTCACGTCGAGGTCGGCGTAATAACTCATGGCCAGCGTGCGCGGAATCGGCGTCGCCGACATCATGAGCTGATGCGGGTTGTCGCCCTTCTTGCGCAAGGCCAGCCGCTGGGCGACGCCAAAGCGGTGCTGCTCATCGACGATGGCCAGCCCCAGTTTGGCGAAGTCGACGCCATCCTGGATCAGCGCATGCGTACCGACAACCAACTGCGCCTCGGCCGCCGTTGCCGCCAGCTGCTCGCGCTTGGCCTTTGTTTTCAGGCTGCCGGACAGCCAGGCGACACGAATGCCCAACGGTTCCAGCCAGTCCTTCAATTTCAGATAGTGCTGCTCGGCAAGAATTTCCGTCGGCGCCATGAAAGCCGCCTGCCAGCCGGCCGAAATGGCCTGACACGCCGCCAAGGCGGCGACGATGGTCTTGCCGGCGCCGACATCGCCCTGCAGCAGGCGTTGCATCGGATAAGGCTGCGCCAGATCGGCGCCGATCTCGGCCATCGCCCGCACCTGCGCGCCGGTCAGGCCGAAGGGCAGGCTGTCGAGCAGCCTCGCCCCGAGATCATCACGGGCAACCAACACCGGCGCCCCCTGTTCGCGACGCGCCAGATAAGCGCGGCGCAACGACAGTTGCTGCGCCAGCACCTCATCGAATTTCACACGCCGCCAGGCAGGGTGGTTGCGGGCGTGCAGGGTATCGAGATCGGTGCCGGGTGGCGGCGTGTGCAAAAAACGCAGGCTGCGCGCCAGCCCCGGCAGTTTCAGGCGCTGGCGCAGCGCTTCGGGTAGGGTTTCAGACAGATCGCCCGCCACCAAGGCCTTGCCGATCAGCTTTTGCAGCGCCGAATTGGCCAATCCGGCAGTCGACGGGTAAATCGGCGTCAACTCCGAAGGCAGCGGTTCGTCGTCACCGACCTTGCGGAAACGCGGGTGCACCATCTCGGCGCCGAAAAAGCCGCCACGCACTTCGCCAAACGCCCGGATGCGCGAACCTTCACTGAGCGCCGCCTGTTGATTCGGATAAAAACTGAAAAAGCGCAGCGTGATCTCGCCGCTCTCGTCGGCCGCCCGGACAATCATCTGCCGGCGCGGCCGGAACTGGATTTCATTGCTATGGACGACGACTTCGACCTGCACGGGATCGTTGCCAAAACTCCGATTGACCGGCGTGATGCGCGTTTCGTCCTCGTAGCGCAGCGGCAGATGCACCAGTAAATCGGCCTCGCGATGGAGGCCGATCTTGGCAAGCTTCTTCTGCAGCGCCTCGGAGGCGCGAATGGGCGGAGAAGCCGGGGCTGGCGCACCCGCTGTCGTCATTGGGCCTTGATTAGCCGATGAACATCACTGCATCGGCCTCAACCAGCGCGCCACGCGGCAACTCCTTGACGCCGACAGCAGCACGGGCCGGGAACGGCTCGCTGAAGTACTTGGCCATCGTTTCATTGACCTTCGCGAAGTTGGCCAGATCAGTCAGGAAGACGTTGAGCTTGACCACATCGGCCAGCGAACCGCCAGCGGCTTCGGCAACCGCCTTCAGATTGTCGAAAACGCGAACGATTTGTGCGTCAATGCCGTCTACCATCTGCATGGTGGCCGGATCGAGCCCGATCTGCCCGGACATGTAAACGGTATCGCCGACGCGCACGGCTTGCGAATAGGTGCCGATGGCAGCCGGGGCATTCGGGGTGGCGATGATGGTCTTGGCCATGAGTAAGCTTCCTGTATCCAGATTGCAAAACCCTATTTTACCCATGAACCCACGTATCGAATCCCTGGAAAAAATGCTCGATGGCCCCCGCGACGGCGCCCTGCTCCGCTTCTCGCTCGGCAACGAATACCTCAAGGCCGGCGAACCGGCCAAGGCAGCCGAACAATTCCGCGCCGCCGTCGACCGCGACCCCAACTACTCCGCTGCCTGGAAAGTACTCGGCAAGGCACTGGCCGAAGCCGGCGACCACTCCGGCGCCTTGGCCGCCTACGAACGCGGCATCAGCGTTGCCGAGACGAAAGGTGACATCCAAGCCGCGAAGGAAATGACGGTGTTCGCCAAGCGGATTCGCAAGACCTTGGCTGAAAGCTAAGGTCTTTAGCCCTCCAAAAACGGCAATCCTAGTTGCGCTTAGCCACCCCACCGCCCCCGGTAGCCGGCTGAAGCTTGCTAAACATTTCTGCGATCAATTCTTTAGAGATCGCTTCGCCACGGTTAAAGGCGTGGAAAAATGAATCCCGCCAACGCCCAGAGACAAGCAATTGACCTGATTTTGCATCGTAAAGATTGATTGAAATCGATTGTAAATACATCGCCAAATCCCAACGCCAAACATCCGTGTAGGTCAAAATAGTATCCGAGTCTGGACTTTTCCTTGCTCCTGCTGCAACAGGAGGATTCGTTACAACGTTCTGTTCAGCTAAGGCATCGGAAATATACGAATCGACCTCTGTTGAATTTCCAGCTTGAGGCGAAAAAGCAACACTTCGAATTTGCTCCGGTATTGGTGCATTTGTACGGGTTACGGTTTGAGCGCCGCCGCATCCTGCTAGCAAAACACAAATCAACATCGAAAACGATAAAAGATTCCGTTTCATTCTTTAGTCCTTAATTGGGAAACTGACAAATTCAAATGTTAACCTGCTATGGCAAACTACAAACACTGAAGCATGGCTACACTCTTCCAAAAAACCAAGACACGAGGTGTATTTTGAGCATTGACATCAAGCAAATCGGCCCAGCCTTTGCAGTACTAGTTTTAAGCGCTTGCACTTCATTGACTGCACCGAATTACGATGTTGGTTATGAAAGCAGCACGGCAATAAAGAAAATGGGCAGAACGGTGAGCATTGGCCAGTTTGCCGAACCAAAGGAATATGCATCGATGTGTCGAGGCGTCGGAAGAATCACGCCACCGGAAGGACTTAGCGTTGGAGGGTATATCAGGAGGGCATTCATTGAAGAGTTCAAAGCCGCTGACGCCTTTGAAAACAACGCAAAAATAGCACTCTCAGGAAACATTGAAAAAGCTGAGTTTTCCTCCAGCAAAGGAGTGGTAGGAGGAGAATGGTACTTTTCGATTCGTCTAGTCTCTACCAACGGGAAAGCACTAACCGTCGATGAAAAGTATGAATTTTCAGCCGGATTCGCTGGGGTAACAGCGTGTGGGGAAACCGCCGTGGCCTTTGCACCAGCAGTGCAGGCACTTGTCCGAAAAACGGTAACAAGCCCGGAATTTTTAGGTTTAATCAGTCCAGAAGAAGCGCCTCGCTAAGACGCTAACGATTCGTTACAAAATGGCACGTCATTAGCGTATGCCGGATGGGGAACTACCGCGTTATTTGCTTACCTAACCCCCGGAAAGACGCACCATGAATCTCAACCAAAAGCTCCTTCGCCTCGGCCTCGCTACCGCACTGATCGGTAGCCTGGGAGCCTGCGCGGTCGCCCCCTACCCGGTGGGATATCACCGCCCGCCGCCAGTCTATGTCGAAACCTATCCGGGCTATGGCCAGCCGAGCGGCACGATTTACTACAATTCCGGCTATCGCCATTACGATGACCGTGGCGGTCGTTACTACGATGATCGCAGCTCGCGCTACTACGACGATCGGCGCTATGAAGAACCCCGTCGCCAGGCGGCCCCCCTGCCGCCGCCGCTGCAATTGCACCGCGACGTTCGGCGCAGCCTCGGCTTGCCACGCCTGCCCGGCATGCCTTGAGAAAGGCCGGGGCGCGATTAAAGCAAGCGGCGGTCAGCGCCGCTTACAGCGGAATACGCCCTAGTTCTTGCCCCTGGGTGGCACGAGGATGGTCTCGACGCCCAGTTCCTTCAGCTTGGCCTGCGCGGCCTCGGCTTCCTGCTTGGTTTTGAACGGCCCGACCTGAACGCGGGTTTCCAGCGTCGACGGGACGCCACTCAGGGTCAGCCGCGCATGGAGTTCCTCGGCACGCTGAGTGCTGGAGAAAACTCCTGCCTGCAGCAGAAAACCGGAAAACAGACGCGAAACGACGGGCGGTGTCACGGCGGGCGCCGGGGCTGGCCGGGCCTCGACGATGCGGGTAGCCGGTTTGGCGGGCAGCGTTTCGGCCGGCGCCGTTGTTCTCGGTGGTGGAACCAGATTGGATGGCGAGCTGGTGGCTTCGGGCACGGGGGCAGGTTGAGCAACCACGGCCGGACTCGGGGCAGCGGGCTTCCTGGCAGGCTCAGTCGTTACCGGCGATTTGGGCCTAGCCTCGGCCGGCGCTTCCGGTCTGCTTTCCGCAACAGGTGTATGGGTTTCGACCTTGGGTGGTGGCGGCGCTTCGGCCGGTGCTTCAGCCTTTTCCGCCACGGGCGGCGCCGGCGGGTTCTCGGCCGGCGTCACCGGTTGCGACACTTCTTTTTTCGGCGCGACGGGTACCGGTTCGGTAAACACCCGCTCCTCGGTTTCATCCGGCGCGGTCGCCAGATAATCGAAGAACGCCAGGACGCCCAGCAGCAGGGCGACCAGAACGCCTGCGATGGCCAGACGGGCCATCAGCTTGCTACGGACTTCCCCTGCCCCTTCGTCGTTTTCCGGCACTTTCGGCTCTTCCGACATGACTTCCCTCAATGCTCCTGACTTTTGGCCAACGCCACGACCAGCTCCGCTTCGGCGCGGGCAATGCCGCAACGCTCGGCAATCGCCGCCGGATCGTAACCCGAAACGGCCATTTGCATGGCATCGCCGTAAATCGGGGAAACGGTCTGGCTGGCCCGGAAATGCGCCAGTTCCTGCTGCATGTCCTGACGCAGGGCGGCCAATTCGCCGCGAATGGCGTCGACTTCATCGCGCAATTGCGCGACTTCCTGCTCCAGGCCACTGCGCAAGGCGTCGCTGGCCAGCCCGGTCGATTCCCTGACCCAGCTCTCCTTCGACTCTTTCGTTTCTTCCGGCGAAACATCCTCCGGCGCCTCGTCGGACTTGACCGAGGGCGGCACCTTGTCGGGCGCAACCGGTGGCTTGCGCAAGCCACGCATGCGCAGCGCGACGAACAGCATGTAGGCCGCGACCAGCGCGATCAAGACGATCACGGCTTCACGCAGACCGAGTGTCATACCACCCAGTTCGAGCGCCTGCATGCTTGCCCTGGCCGTGTCAGCTTAGAAACCCACCGAATACTGCATGCCGAGGATATGGGCACTGGCGTCGTACTTGCCCTGCAGCCCCGGCTGGGAAATGCTGGGATCCATCACGTAAAGATACGAGTAGCCGAGGTCGACCTTGCCGTAGCTGCCGGCATTCCACTGGCCGCCGACCGACAGCCAGAGACGGTTGTTATCGGGAACGCGCGGCGAACGATATTCGTTGCGGACGGGCGTGCGGTCGAAGGCGATGCCGAACTTCAGCTTGGCGGCGTCGGTGGCCTTGTAGCCTGCGCCCCAGGCAAAGCGCCAGGAATTGTCGTAATTGAAGGTTTCGCTGCTGAGCAGGGCACCACTGGCGCTGCTTTGCACGTTCAGCGACTTCATCGTATTCCAGCGGGTATAGGAGAGATCGCCCATGGCTTCCCAGCGATCCGAAACCTGCTGCCAGACGGACAGGATGAAGGTGTCCGGCAGCTTGAGGTCGGCATAGACCGGGGTCGCGCTGTTGACGGTCCCTTCCAGGCGATACTTGATCGGGGAACGGTACGAGATGCCCACGCGCATGGCGGGAGAGAGCGTGAAGAGCGCACCGGCATTCCAGCCCCAGGCCGTATCGTCGGCTTTGAGGGTGATGAGCGCGCCGGGGTTGCGGGTCAGTTCGCCATCGATGGTCTGGTAGTTCAGGCCGAATCCCAGCGAAACCTTGTCATTGACACGGTAGGCCAGCGAGGGATTGATGTTGATGGTCTTGATTTCCGACTTGATGGCCAGCGAACGGCCAACCCAGTTGCTGTCGTATTCCGTAGCCAGCCCGAATGGCACCGAGATGCCCAGGCCGACGAACCAGTCCTTGGCCAGTTGCGCCGAGAGATAGGCATTCGGCACGGCGGCCCAGCCACCGGCATCGCCACCCGACTTGACGCCATTCTGGTCACGGTATTCGTAGCTCGGCCCTACCCCGACGACACCGGCCGAAAGCTGGAATCCGGTCAATTGGGTCATGCCGGCCGGGTTGAAGAAAACCGTGCTGGCATTGTCGGCCACTGCGGCAGAGCCGGCGTAGGCATTGCCCAAACCGCTGGCATTCTGTTCCAGCAACTGGAAGGCGGCGGCCGATGCAGCACCGGAAAACGCGACCAGCAACAGGGCCGGAACGGCACGCAGGGTCATTTTGATCATTGGATTGCTCCCTTGCAGGCGGGGTAATTTGATAACTGTCGGATTTTAATCCAATTTCGCTGTATTTTCGGGTGGAACCTGACGCTTCATTCCGTCGCTATCGATGGCCACGTAGGTCAATTCGGCTTCGGTGACCTTGACGATGATCGGCGCGGCGTAATTCCGCTCGGCGTAAACCTCCACCTTGACCGTGATCGATGTTGTCCCGACGCGCACGATATCGGCGTAGAGGCTGACGATGTCGCCGACCGACACCGGCTGCTTGAACAGGAAGGAATTGACCGAGACGGTGGCGACCCGACCGCGCGCGCGACGCATGGCGGGAATGGCGCCGGCCACGTCGACCTGGGCCATGACCCAGCCGCCGAAGACGTCGCCGTTCTGGTTGAGATCGGCCGGCATGGGCACGACGCGCAGGGTCGAATGCTTGGCAGGAAGGGAGATTGGTGCGTCGGCCATGACTTTGTCCAATTTGCGAAACATGGCGGGATTCTCCCGGAAAGCGCCGAGTTTTCATATACTCAGGGCCAACGTTCATCCCGAGTTCCGCCAGCCCTGCATGCGCCGCGCCACCGCCTTCCCCAAACCGCCCGTCGGGCAACCGCTGCCGGAGAGCCATGTCTGGCAGACCCTGCGCACGCTCTTTCCCTACCTCTGGCAATACCGCCTGCGCGTACTCGCCGCACTGAGCTGCCTGATCGGCGCCAAGGTCGCCAATGTCGGGGTGCCGCTGGTCTTCAAGGAGATGATCGACGGTTTGTCAGGCAAGGAACAGCTGCTCGCCCTGCCCATCCTGCTGCTGATTCTTTACGGCGCGTTGCGTTTTTCAACCTCGCTGTTCCAGGAGCTGCGCGAAATCCTGTTTGCCCGGGTGACCCAGCGCGCCGTGCGCCAGGTGTCGCTCGAGGTTTTCCGCCATTTGCATGCGCTGTCGCTGCGTTTTCATCTGGAGCGCCAGACCGGCGGCGTGTCGCGCGACATCGAGCGCGGCAGCCGCTCGATTTCCAGCCTGATTTCCTACACCCTGTATTCGATCCTGCCGACGCTGGTCGAGATCGGGCTGGTTCTTGGCATCCTGTTCGTCAAGTACGACACGGGTTATGTCGTGATCACCCTGGTTTCGCTGGTCGCCTACATCGTTTTCACCATCAAGGTCAGCAACTGGCGCATCGACATCCGCCGCGCGGTCAACGAGAACGACTCGGCCGCGAATACCCGTGCCGTCGACAGCCTGCTCAACTACGAGACGGTGAAGTACTTCAACAATGAAGGCTGGGAGGCCCGGCGTTACGACGAGCAACTGGTCAAATGGGAGGAAGCGGCGACGCGCAGCCAGACGACCCTGGCCTTCCTCAACCTTGGCCAGCAGGCGATCATTGCGCTGGGTGTCACGGCCATGATGTGGCGGGCTGCCAATGGGGTGGTAGAGGGCCATATGACCATCGGCGACCTCGTGCTGGTCAATGCCTTCCTGATCCAGCTCTACATGCCGCTCAATTTCCTCGGCATCGTTTATCGCGAAATCCGTCAGGCGCTGACCGATATCGAGCGGATGTTCAACCTGCTCAGCGAAAACCGCGAGATCGCCGACGCGCCGGATGCCCGTGAAGTCCCGGGCGGCCCGTTGCAAGTCAATTTCGACGCCGTGGAGTTCGCCTACGAGCCGAACCGGCAAATCCTGAAGAGCCTGAGCTTCGCCATTCCGCCGGGCAAGACGGTGGCCGTCGTCGGCCATTCTGGGGCCGGCAAATCAACGCTCTCGCGCCTGCTCTACCGTTTTTACGACGTGACGGGCGGGGCCATCCAGATCAACGGCCACGACCTGCGCTCGCTGAAGCAAAGCAGCCTGCGGGCGGCGATCGGCATCGTGCCGCAGGACACGGTGCTGTTCAACGACACCATTTTCTACAACATCAACTACGGTCGCCCGGAGGCCAGCCGCGACGAAGTCTTCGCCGCGGCGCGTGCGGCGCAGTTGCATGAGTTCATCGAATCGCTGCCGCTCCAGTACGAGACGCGCGTCGGCGAACGCGGGCTCAAGCTGTCCGGCGGTGAAAAGCAGCGCGTCGCCATTGCCCGCGCCCTGCTCAAGAACCCGCCCATCCTGATTTTCGACGAAGCGACCTCGGCGCTGGATTCGGCCACCGAACGCGCCATCCAGACCCAGCTCGAACAGGTTGCCATCGGCCACACGACGCTGATCATCGCGCACCGGCTGTCCACGGTCATGAATGCCGACGAGATCCTGGTCATGGCCGAAGGGCGCATCGTAGAGCGCGGCAGCCATGGCGCGCTGCTCGCGGCCAACGGCCATTACGCCCGGATGTGGACGCTGCAGCAGCAGGAACAGCTCGACCAGGAGCCCCCGACATCGTGACCGCGTTGCCGGCGACGTCATGACGAGTTCGTCCTGCGGACGTTGCCGCTGGCTCCCGCCGGTAGCTACCTTCGCCGCCCTGGCGCTGGTGACGCTGACCATCTGGTTCTGGCTGGCGCGCTGCCAGGCGCAAACGACAGCCCTCACCGTCCAACAGGAAAGCGCTGCGGTTGTTGCCCAGGTCCGCGACCGCCTGAATCTTCATGGCCAATTCCTGCGTTCGCTCCAGGCATTCGCAACTTCGGCGCCAACCCATGACCTCGCAGTCTGGCGGCGATTCGCCGGCATACTGGAAGCCGAAGGCAGCCCGGCCGGCATGTTCGCCTTTGCCTACGCGCCTTTGAGCGGATTTCAAATTTCGGCAAAATTTCCGGTTGACCGTGAGATTGCCAAAACAGGCGGCGAAACCGCGACAGAACTGCATCTGCCCGTCCTCTTCGTGTCGCCGCAGACGCCGGCGCTGGACACGGTGATCGGCTTCGACCTCGCCTCCGAAGCCGTCCGGCGCGACGCCATTCAACGCGCCATCGCCACCGGCAGGATCGCCATGACGGGCCCCATCGAGCTGCAAACCGACAAGGGCATGAAGCGCCCCGGCTTCGAGATGTTCCACGCCATCGCACAGGAAGGCGGGCGCGACCCGGCGTCAATCAGCGGCGTCGTTCTCACGGTCTATCGCTTCGACGAGTTCATGTCGTCGATCCCGCTGCCAGCCAACAACCACCTCATCCTGCAGGTTTTCGACTCGGCGGCCAGCCCGGCCGGCAGCATGACTCCGATCTATCAATCGGCGCCCCTCGCGGAGTCGAATCCGACGCCATTGCAGCAGCACAGCATCGAATTCGGCGGCCGCCACTGGACCCTGGCGTTTTACCGGAACGCCGACGCGGGCGCCGGCATCGACACCCCGACACTTGCGCTGAGCAGCGGACTGCTCGGCAGCCTTCTGCTGGCCCTCCTGGTCTATCACCTCGCCAACCATCGCGAGCGCGCCGAAAGCTACGCCCGCGAGCTGACACGCGAACTCAGCGAACACCGTGACCACCTGCAGGAACTCGTCAGCGAGCGCACCGCCAGTCTCGACAGCGCCCTGAAACAGGCCCGTGCCGCGAATCAGGCCAAGGCCGAGTTTCTGGCCAACATGTCGCACGAGCTGCGCACCCCGATGCACGCCATTCTCGGATTCGTCGACATGGGCAGCCGGCGCCTCGGCGACGATGGCGACCCGAAGATCGTCCAGTATTTCCAGCGGATTGACCAGAGCGGGCAACGCCTCCTCGCCCTGATCAACGAATTGCTCGATCTCTCCAAACTCGATGCAGGCCAGATGGAGCTTCACCCAAGCTGCTTCGACGCGCTCGGACTGGTCCATCAGGTCGCCGCCCAACTCGAATCGCTGCTCGTCGAACGCAAGCTGCAACTCGAAGTCGACTGCCAGACCGGGGGCACGCAAATGGTGGCGGATATCGCCCGAATCACGCAGGTCCTGTGCAATCTGCTGTCGAACGCCATCAAGTTTTCACCGGAGGGCGGAACAATCCGCATCGAGATTGCGGCGGATCAACTTCCCGCCGGACGCCGGGCCGACGATCAGGGAACGCAACCGGGTCTGTCCATCCGCTTCATCGATCAGGGAATCGGCATCCCGAACGACGAGCTTGAGCGCATTTTTGACAAGTTCGTCCAGAGCTCCGCCACCAAGAGCGGCGCAGGTGGCACGGGTCTGGGACTGGCGATTTGCCGGGCGATAGTTTCGCAACACCGTGGTAGGATTGTTGCCCTCAACAATCCAGGCCAAGGTGCCACTTTTATCGTCACCCTGCCATTGAACAGCTGGATGGAAAAAGCAGATTCCAATGACTAAGACAAGCGTCCTGCTGGTAGACGATGAGCAGCTCAACCTGGAAATCCTGCTTGAGTATTTTGCCGAGGAAGAAGATTTCGTCCTGCAAACGGCGGATAGCGGCGAGTCTGCCTGGGCCTGCCTGCAGGATCCGAACCAGGTCTTCAGTCTGATCCTGCTCGACCGGATGATGCCGGGTCTCGACGGCATCGGCCTGCTCAAGCGCATGAAAAGCGACCCACGCTTGGCGAATATCCCGGTCATCATGCAGACGGCAGCAAATTCACCCGCCCAGATTCGGGAAGGGCTGGAGGCTGGCGCCTACTACTACCTGACCAAACCCTATCGGCGCGACAGCCTGCTCGCCATCGTGCACGCAGCCTTGAGCGATGCGGCCGCTCGCAACCAGCTCAGGCGGCAACTGCACCAGCATGTCAATTCATTGCAGTTTCTCGACCAGGCCGAGTTCTCCATCCGAACCATCGACGAAGCCGCCCAACTGGCCTCATTCATCGCCCACGCCTGCCCCAACCCGGACGCCGTGGTCATGGGTATCTCCGAACTGCTGGTTAACGGCATTGAGCACGGCAATCTCGGGCTGAGCTATGCCGAGAAAAGCCGATTGAAACAGGAAGATCGCTGGCACGACGAAGTCGCCCAGCGCGCGGCCCTGGCAGAAAATGCCGCCAAGGCGGTTCGGCTCAGCTATCAACGCAGCGAAACCGAGATCGTTCTGCGCATCTGCGACGAAGGGAAGGGCTTCCCTTGGCAAAACTATCTCGAAATTGATCCGCAACGGGCTTTCGACCCGAATGGCCGTGGCATTGCCCTGGCCAGAATGATCAGTTTCAGCAGCATCAGCTACGAGGGCTGTGGCAATATCGCAGTTGCCACCATTAACCGGGGTAACGGACGAAACGGCAAGCTTTCCACATGATATCGATTTCAGCCAAGATGAAAGTGCTGGCGGTAGATGACAACCGCACCAACCTGCACATCCTCCAGGTCTTCCTGAAGAAGTTAGGCCATGACGTATTGCTCGCTGAAAACGGCGAAGAAGCCGTTCGTCTTTTCGAATCCGAATCGCCCGATCTCGTCCTGCTCGATATCATGATGCCCGTCATGGATGGGTTCGAAGCCGCCCGGCGGATTAAGTCCATGCCCCGCGACCGGTGGACCCCGGTGATTTTCCTCTCGGCCCTGAATCGCGATGAAAACCTGGTTGAAGGGCTCGATGCCGGCGCCGACGACTACCTCACCAAACCCATCAATTTTGTCGTGCTGGAAGCCAAGCTGCGCTCGATGCAGCGCTCCCTGGCACTGCAGCAGGAATCCATCGACTCGCTCAGGCGCGTCCAGGCGATCTCGGACAACGTCCTCGATGCCATCGTGACCAGCGACGAGCATGGCAACATCGTTTCGGTCAACAAATCGACCGAGCGGATTTTTGGCTGGTCCGCCGCTGAAATGCTCGGCAAGAATGTCAGCATGCTCATGCCGGAAGAGGTGCGCGCGGACCATCAGAGCCAGCTTGACAACTTCAAGGATGACGGGCGCGGCACCATCGGCCGGGAACGGGAACTGGAGGCCTTGCACAAGGACGGCCACCGTTTCGCTGCCACCCTGACCATCACCCGGATCGTGCTCGACAACCAGCGCATGATGGTTGGTGTCATTCGCGACATCTCCGAGCGCAAACGCACAGAAGAAAAGCTTCGCGAAAACGCGCGGCAACTGCAGAACTATTACGACCAGACCCAGGCCGAACAGCAACTGGCGTTGCGACTGATGGAAAAGCAACTCCATCGCAAGGGCCTTCAGGACAAATGCCTGCGCTACTCGGTCATCCCGGCTGAAAACTTCAGCGGGGACATCGTTGCCGCGAACCGCTCTCCTGACGGACTTTTCTACGCCCTGCTCGCCGACGCCACCGGACATGGCCTGACGGCAGCCATCAGCGTCTTGCCGGTATTGGCCCTGTTCTATCGCATGACCCTGCTCAATCGCCCGATTCGCGAGATTGTCCTCGAGCTGAACCAGCAACTCAAGGAATCGATGCCGGTTGGACGTTTTGTCGCCATCACGCTGGTATGCCTCGATGAAGCGCGGAAAGAAGGCGATATCTGGGTCGGGGGCACGCCGGAAGCGTTCCTGTTCGATCGTTGGGGCAGGGTCGCCTGCACCTTCCCATCCGCCAATCTCCCGCTTGGCATCGTTGGCAACGAAGAATTAGGCGGCAATCCCCAGCATTTCAAGTGGGATGGCGAAAGCCAGCTGATCCTGTGTTCCGATGGCCTGCTCGAAGCCACCAATCCACAGGGAGAACAGTTCGGTGTCGACGGTCTGATCGCGGCCACCGCCAATACGTCGCCAGTCGACCGTTTTGCCAAGATCGAGGCGGCGCTCGCCCAGCATCAGGCAAGCTGCATCGCTAGCGATGACGTATCACTCATGCTCATCGACTGCGCGTAGGAATACCTCGACAGAAATAAAAAAGGCCGGAAATTCCGGCCTTTTTTATTGAAGTGCAACTTGACTCAAGCAGCCGCTTCTTCGATTTCCACAGCCTCGGTAGGCTCCGGACGATCGACCAACTCGACAAACGCCATCGGCGCATTGTCGCCGACGCGAAAGCCACACTTCAGGATGCGAAGGTAGCCACCCGGACGGGTTGCGTAACGCGGACCGATCTCAGCGAAGAGCTTGACGACGATTTCGCGATCGCGCAGGCGGTCAAATGCCAAACGCTTGTTCGCCAGGGTCGGCGTCTTGCCGAGCGTGATCATCGGCTCGACAACGCGACGCAGTTCCTTGGCTTTCGGCACGGTGGTCTTGATAGCTTCGTGCTTAAGCAGGGAAACGGTCATATTGCGCAGCATCGCCAGGCGATGGCTGCTGGTACGGTTTAACTTACGAAGTCCATTGCGGTGACGCATGGTTAATCCTTTCTATATTCTGCAGGCGTCCCTTGACTGCCCGGGAGGAAAAGGCTTACGCCTTTTCCAGACCGGCAGGCGGCCAGTTTTCCAGTTTCATTCCGAGCGTCAGACCGCGAGCGGCCAACACTTCCTTGATCTCATTCAGCGACTTGCGACCCAGATTCGGGGTCTTGAGAAGTTCATTCTCGGTACGCTGGATCAGATCGCCGATGTAGTAGATGTTCTCGGCCTTGAGACAGTTCGCGGAGCGAACGGTCAACTCGAGGTCATCCACCGGGCGGAGCAGAACCGGATCGACTTGGGCGGGCTTGGAAGCCTCGGCGACAGGTGCGGTACCTTCCAGATCAGCAAAGACGGAAAGCTGCTCCATCAACACACGGGCTGCGTAACGAATCGCTTCCTCCGGCTCGACAACACCGTTGGTCTCGATATCGACAATCAGCTTGTCCAGGTCGGTACGCTGCTCGACACGGGCGCTTTCGACGGCATACGCAACACGGCGAATCGGGCTGAACGAAGCGTCAAGCACCAGCTTGCCGATCGACTTGGCATCGCCGAGATTGCGCATGTTGCCAGGAACGTAGCCACGCCCCTTTTCAACCTTGATCTCCATGGACAGCTTGCCGCCCGTGGAGAGGTGAGCGATAACGTGTTCCGGATTGATGATTTCGACGTCATGCGGCAATTCAATATCGCCAGCACGAACGGGACCTTCACCTTCCTTGGCCAACTTGAGGTTCACGACATCGCGGTTGTGCAGCTTGAAGACGATACCCTTGAGGTTGAGGAGAATGTCTACGACATCTTCCTGAACGCCATCAATGGTTGAGTATTCATGAAGAACACCTTCGATATCCACCTCGGTGGGGGCGTAACCGACCATCGACGAAAGAAGGATACGACGCAGGGCATTGCCAAGGGTGTGGCCGTAACCGCGTTCAAACGGTTCCATGACCACTTTGGCCTGCACAGGCGAAACACTCTGCACATCGATGATACGGGGTTTAAGAAGTCCACTGCTTTGCATGGGCTAGATCCTCTGCTCAGTGCTTACTTCGAGTAAAGTTCGATGACGAGACCTTCGTTCAAGGTCGCCGGCAGTTCAGAACGTTGCGGCATGGCCTTGAAGGTACCCTTGCCTTCTTTGACGTCCACCGAAATCCATTCGGGGAAGCCACGCGACTCGGCTGCCTCAAGCGCTGCCTTGCAACGCAAAGACGCCCGGGCGCGATCGGTCAGCTGGACAACATCACCCGGCTTGACGATAAAGGAAGGAATATTGACGCGCTTGCCATTAACCAGAACGCCATTGTGGCGAACGATCTGGCGGGACTCAGTGCGCGAAGCACCAAAACCCATGCGATAAGCGACGGAATCCAGGCGAGCCTCGAGCAACTGCAGCAGGTTCTCACCAGTCTGGCCCTTGCGGCGATCAGCTTCAGCAAACGTCTTGCGGAACTGGCCTTCAAGAACACCGTAGACGCGGCGGATCTTCTGCTTTGCACGAAGGTGAACGCCGTAGTCGGACAAACGAGCACCAGACTTTTGACCGTGTTGGCCCGGAGCGTAAGAACGACGCTCAATGGCACACTTGTCGGTAAAACACTTTTCGCCCTTCAGGAACAGCTTTTCGCCTTCGCGGCGGCACTGACGGCATTTCGGATCGAGATTACGAGCCACTTGTCTTTCTCCTTAGATGCGGCGCTTTTTAGGCGGACGGCAACCGTTGTGGGGTACCGGTGTCACGTCGGAAATCGCGGTGATCTTCATGCCCAACGCGTTGAGAGCGCGGACTGAAGATTCACGACCAGGACCAGGTCCCTTGATGCGAACTTCCAGATTCTTGACACCACACTCCTGAGCAGCCTTGCCAGCGGCCTCTGCGGCAACCTGAGCAGCAAACGGGGTGGACTTGCGCGAACCGCGGAAGCCTGCACCACCGGAAGTAGCCCAAGACAGTGCATTGCCTTGGCGATCGGTAATGGTGATGATGGTGTTATTGAACGAGGCGTGAATGTGGGCGATGCCCTCAGCAACGTTCTTTTTGACCTTTTTGCGAACTTTGGTAGCAGTCTTTGCCATGTTCTGTCCCTATTACTTCTTGCCAGCGATGGCCTTGCGCGGACCCTTGCGAGTACGTGCATTGGTACGGGTGCGCTGACCACGGCAAGGCAAGCCCTTGCGATGGCGAAGGCCACGGTAGCAACCGAGGTCCATCAGACGCTTGATGTTCATTGTGACTTCGCGACGCAGATCACCTTCAACGGTGAACTTGCCGACTTCGTCACGCAGACGATCCATGTCCGCATCGGACAGGTCTTTCATTTTGGTAGAACGAACGATGCCGGCCGCGTCACAAATCTTTTGCGCGCGGGTACGGCCGATGCCGAAGATTGCGGTCAACGCGATCTCTGCATGCTGATGGTTCGGAATGTTTACCCCTGCGATACGGGCCATCGAATCACTCCACTATTTCAAAATTAACAAATGCCGACACCAGAGCCCTTAGCCCTGACGCTGCTTGTGACGCGGGTCCTTGCAAATGACGCGTACGACACCCTTGCGACGGATGACTTTGCAATTGCGACACACGCGCTTCACTGAAGGTTGCACTTTCATGTTTTACTCCTCGTCTGCGAGAGCTTGGAAGCAGCCGTGATTCCTTGCCCTGCGGTTTATTGCGTAGAGAACTTTTTACTTGACCCGGAAAACGATCCGGGCCTTGCTTAAATCATATGGCGTCAACTGCACGGTTACCTTGTCACCCGGGAGGATGCGGATATAGTGCATTCGCATTTTTCCGGAGATGAATCCGTGAACAATGTGCCCATTTTCCAACTTGACCTTGAAGGTTGCATTCGGGAGGTTTTCTACGACCTCTCCCTGCATTTCGATGTAATCTTCTTTTGCCATGGCCGACTACTTGATCATTGGCGCACCTTTGAAATTTGCTTTTTTAAGCAAGCTTTCATACTGATGCGACATCACATAGGCTTGAACCTGTGACATGAAATCCATGGTCACAACAACAATAATCAGCAGTGAGGTACCGCCAAAATAGAACGGAACGTTCCATTTCAGAATTAGGAATTCCGGTAGCAGACAAACTACGGTGATATAGGCTGCGCCAATTAGCGTCAAGCGCATGAGGATCTTGTCAATGTACCGTGCGGTTTGCTCGCCCGGTCGAATCCCTGGCACGAATGCACCGCTCTTCTTCAGGTTATCGGCAGTCTCCTTGGAATTAAACACAAGAGCCGTATAGAAGAAGCAAAAAAAGACAATTGCCGAAGCATAAAGCATTACGTAGATCGGTTGCCCAGGAGACAACGTACCGGCGACATCCTTCAGCCAATGCATTGACTCACTAGAGCCGAACCAATTGGCCACCGTCGCCGGGAACAGAATGATCGACGACGCGAAAATCGGCGGGATAACCCCCGACATGTTCAACTTGAGGGGCAAATGAGAACTCTGCCCACCGTAAATTTTATTGCCGACTTGGCGCTTGGCGTAATTGACCAAAATCTTGCGCTGGCCTCGCTCGACGAAAACAACGAACCCCGTTACCACGACAACCAGGACGCAAATTATCAAAGCTGTAAGCGGATGCATTGCTCCGGTGCGAACCAACTCAAGTAGCCCGCCGATTGCATTTGGCAAACCGGCCGCAATCCCCGCAAAAATGATGATGGATATGCCGTTACCCAAGCCGCGTTCCGTGATCTGCTCACCAAGCCACATCAGAAACATCGTTCCGGTAAGCAGCGTGGATACAGTGGTCAGGCGGAACATAAAGCCGGGGTCATTGACCAAACCAGCCTGCGCCTCGAGTGCGACGGCGATACCCAAGCCCTGGAACAGAGCCAGAACGACCGTTCCATATCTGGTGTATTGCGTAATCTTACGTCGACCTGCCTCACCCTCTTTCTTGAGAGCTTCGAGTTGAGGACTGGCTACGCTCATTAATTGCATGATGATCGACGCCGAAATGTACGGCATGATCCCCAAAGCAAAAATGGTAAAACGCGACAGAGCGCCACCCGAGAACATGTTAAACATGCCTAGGATGCCACCCTGTTGCGAATTGAAAAGATCGGCCAGAGCATTTGGATCAATCCCTGGGACCGGAATGTGCGCGCCAATGCGGTACACGACCAGCGCACCCAGCAGGAACCACAGACGGCGCTTCAAATCGCCGAACTTGCCGCCCTTGCCAACGGTATTGGGAGTTGCTGCCAAAATTCTGACCTTTCCTTAATTACTCGGAGATGGAACCGCCGGCTGCTTCGATCGCTGCCTTGGCACCCTTGGTTGCACCGACACCCTTCAAAACGACTTTACGGGTGATCGCGCCAGACAGGATGACTTTAGCCGACAACGCATCGGCGGGAACAATGCCCCCAACCTGCAGCGCGAGCAGGTCAATTTCTTCAACCGGCAGCACTTCCAAATCCGTCAAACGAACCTCGTAATTGCGAGCACGGGTCAAGGAGTTGAAGCCGCGCTTCGGGAGGCGGCGCTGCAAAGGCATCTGACCGCCCTCAAAGCCAACTTTGTGGAAACCACCCGAACGAGACTTTTGACCTTTGTGACCACGACCACAGGTCTTCCCCAGACCAGAGCCAATACCGCGTCCAACGCGCTTGGCAGCCTTCTTCGAGCCTTCACCAGGCTTGATGTTGTTGAGACGCATGGACTACCCCTCTACCTTGACGAGATACTGCACCTTTTGGATCATGCCGCGAACCGACGGTGTATCCACGAGTTCAGAGGTGCTATTCAGCTTGCGAAGACCAAGGCCACGAACCGTGGCACGATGGTCTTGCTTGGTGCCGATGATGCTCTTGACGAGCTTCACAGTAATTTTCTTGTCAGCCATTGCTTACCCCAGAATCTTCTCAACCGAAAGCCCGCGCTTGGCGGCAATTTCGGCCGGCGTATTTACCTTCGACAAGCCGTCGATGGTTGCACGCACGATGTTGTAGGGATTGGTAGAACCATGCGCCTTGGCGACGACATTGGTGACTCCAACGACTTCGAACACAGCACGCATGGCGCCGCCGGCGATGATGCCCGTGCCTTCCGGTGCCGGCTGGATCATCACCGTCGTGGCGCCGTGACGGCCCATGACGGTGTGATGAACGGTACCGTTCTTCAGGCTGACCTTGGCCATCTTGCGACGGGCCTCTTCCATTGCCTTCTGAGCAGCAACGGGCACTTCGCGGGACTTGCCCTTGCCCATGCCGATGCCGCCATCGCCGTCACCAACAACGGTCAGGGCAGCGAAACCGAGGATACGGCCGCCCTTAACCACCTTGGTAACGCGATTGACCGCGACCATCTTTTCGCGCATGCCGTCATCACGCTCTTCAGCTTGCTGCGGCTTCTTGTTTCTTTCAGGTTTAGCCATTTTCTAACCTTATCCTTTCGCAGCGATCAGAACTTCAGACCGGCTTCACGCGCGGCTTCCGCCAGCGCCTGAACCCGACCGTGGTACTGAAGACCGGAACGATCGAAAGCCACTTGCTCAATACCGGCGGCCTTGGCGCGCTCGGCAATCAGCTTGCCCACCGAAGTGGCAGCAGCCTTATTACCGCCGTTCGGGACGTCATTACGAACATCCTTGTCCAGCGTGGAAGCCGAAGCCAAGACCTTGCCGCCACATGGCGAGATGATCTGTGCATAGATATGCTGATTCGTGCGATTAACGCACAGACGCACAGCCTTAAGTTCGGCGATTTTGGCCCGGGTTTGGCGGGAACGGCGCAAACGCGCTTGTTTCTTATTAAACATATGCCACCCTTACTTCTTCTTGGTTTCCTTGATAACCACCACTTCGTCCGAGTACCGAACGCCCTTGCCCTTGTAGGGCTCCGGCTTGCGGTATGCACGAACTTCGGCAGCGACCTGGCCAACCTGTTGCTTGTCGGCCCCCTTGATCAGGATTTCGGTCTGGGTCGGGCATTCCACTTTCACACCGGCCGGCATCTTGTGCGCGACCGGGTGGGAAAAGCCCAACGACAGGTTCAGCACATCGCCGGCGGCCTGGGCGCGGTAACCCACGCCTACCAACTGGAGCTTGCGCTCGAAACCCTTGGAAACACCAGTCACCATGTTGTTGATGTTGGCACGCATGGTGCCCCACATGGCAGCTGCATTTGCGGCGCCTTCAACCTTGGAAACCTGGACGTTTTGACCTTCGACGGAAATCGTCACTGACGGATGCGTAATTGCCTTCAGGGTGCCCAGCGGGCCCTTGACGGTAATTTGATCGCCGATGGAGACTTCAACGCCTGCCGGCAAAACGATGGGATTCTTACCAATACGAGACATCGTTATCCCCTTATGCCACGATGCAAAGAACTTCGCCGCCGACCTTGCTGGCGCGAGCCTTGCGATCAGTCATGACGCCCTTGGGGGTCGACACGATGGCGACGCCCAGACCGTTCATGACGCGAGGAATGTCTTCGCAACCCTTGTAGATACGCAGACCGGGCTTGGAGACTCGCTCAATGCGCTCAATGACCGGACGACCGGCGTAATACTTGAGTGCGATATCGAGGGTCGGCTTGCCATCAGCCTGACGAACTGCGAAATCATCGACGTAACCTTCATCCTTGAGCACGGCGGCGATAGCCACCTTGACTTTGGACGAGGGCATGGAGACAGACGCCTTCTCGGCGAGCTGGGCGTTGCGGATGCGAGTCAGCATGTCCGCGATCGGATCGCTCATAGCCATTTCTGAATCTCCTTTTTACCAGCTGGCTTTAACAACACCCGGAACTTCGCCATTGAAGGCCAGTTCGCGGATCTTGTGACGGCACAGACCGAACTTACGGAAAACACCACGCGGACGACCAGTCAGCTGGCAACGGTTGCGCAGACGAGACGGGCTCGAGTTGCGCGGCAGGGCCTGGAACTTCAGACGGGCAGCGTAACGCTCATCGTCAGACAGGCTCGCGTTGTTGAAAATCGCCTCAAGGGCAGCACGCTTCTTGGCGTACTGAGCCACAAGCTTGCGGCGCTTTTCTTCACGGTTGATCAGAGCAAGTTTTGCCATGATTGCCTCAATTCTTGAACGGGAACTTGAACGCCGCCAACAGAGCCTTGGCTTCTGCGTCGGTTTTCGCGGTCGTGGTGATGCTGATATTCATACCCCTCAGAGCATCGATCTTGTCGTACTCGATTTCCGGGAAAATGATCTGTTCTTTGACGCCCATGTTGTAGTTGCCCTGGCCGTCAAAACCCTTACCAGAAATCCCACGGAAGTCGCGAACTCGCGGCAGCGCAACAGTGACCAGACGATCTAGGAATTCGAACATACGCGGACCACGCAGCGTGACCATGCAACCAATCGGGTAGCCATCACGAATCTTGAAGCCAGCAATAGACTTGCGAGCCTTGGTCGTCACCGGCTTCTGACCTGCAATCTTCTGCATGTCGCCAACGGCGTTTTCAAGCACCTTCTTGTCAGCCACTGCTTCACCGACACCCATGTTCAGGGTGATCTTGGTGATGCGCGGAACTTCCATCACGGACTTGTAACCGAACTGCTTACTCAGATCAGCAACCACGGTTTCCTTGTAAAACTCTTGCAAACGCGCCATGTCCGCTCCTTATGCGTTCACCAGTTCGCCGTTCGACTTGAACACGCGAACCTTGCGGCCATCCTCAAGCGCCTTGATGCCGACACGGTCAGCCTTCTTGGTCGCCGGATTGAACAGCGCAACATTGGAGATATGAATCGGCATATCCTTATCGACGATGCCACCCGCCACACCCTTCACGGGGTTCGGCTTGACGTGCTTCTTGGCACGATTGACACCTTCTACAAGCACATGCTCATCATCGACACGACGCAACACGGTTCCGCGCTTGCCTTTGTCTTTACCGGTAATAACGACGATTTCGTCGCCTTTACGAATTTTTTCCATGGCCAGTCCTTACAGCACTTCAGGAGCCAAGGACACGATCTTCATAAAGCGCTCGGTACGCAGTTCGCGGGTTACCGGGCCAAAGATGCGCGTGCCGATCGGCTCGAGCTTGTTGTTAAGAAGAACGGCGGCATTGCCATCAAAGCGAACCAGCGAACCGTCGGGACGACGAACACCCTTGGCGGTACGAACCACCACGGCATTGTAAACATCGCCCTTCTTGACGCGGCCACGTGGGGCAGCATCCTTAATGCTGACCTTGATGATGTCACCAATGCCAGCATAGCGGCGCCTGGATCCACCGAGCACTTTGATACACATTACTGAACGTGCGCCGGTATTATCGGCGACATCCAGAGTCGTCTGCATCTGAATCATTTAAATTAACTCCAACTTAATCCACTTGCGCGGTCAGTCTTGGAACCCGTACGGGTTGAACAACTTCGCAAGCCCTCAGGACGAGGGCCGCAAAAAAGAAGCCGGATTATACCGGCTTCTTTTACGACTACGCAAGCTTTTTAAGAAACTTTCGTTATACAACGATCGCCTTCTCAAGAACGCTCGTCACGGCCCAGGTCTTGGTACGCGACACCGGACGGGTTTCGACGATCTCGACGAGATCACCAGCCTTAGCCGAGTTCCCTTCATTATGGGCATGGTACTTCTTGGAACGAACCATCACCTTGCCGTACATAGGATGCTTTACCTTGCGTTCGACGAGGACGGTAACCGTCTTTTCCATCTTGTCGCTGACAACACGACCGATGAGTGTGCGTTTGATACTGGTGGTTTCGCTCATTGCTGTACCGCCTTTTCACGAATAAGCGTACGAACGCGAGCGATGTCGCGACGCACCTTGGACATTTGGCTGGTATTCGAGAGTTGCTGAGTAGCAATCTGCATACGCAGCCCGAACTGGGCCTTTAGCAGATCCAGCAACTCCTTGTTGAGCTCGTCCACACCCTTGGTTCTCAATTCACTAGCTTTCATGATTACCCCAGATGACGAGTCACGAAGGTGGTAGCAATAGGCAACTTGGCAGCTGCGAGCGCAAACGCTTCGCGCGCCAAGGCTTCATTGACACCATCCATCTCATATAGCACTTTGCCCGGCTGGATCTCGGCAACCCAATATTCCGGATTACCCTTACCGTTACCCATACGAACTTCAGCCGGCTTCTTCGAAATCGGCTTATCCGGGAAGATGCGAATCCAGATACGACCGCCACGTTTGATGTGGCGCGTCATGGCACGACGAGCAGCCTCAATCTGACGCGCAGTCAATCGACCACGGCCAGTTGCCTTCAGGCCCCACTCCCCGAACGATACTTTCGCACCCCGAGTAGCAAGCCCCTCGTTGCGCCCCTTATGCTCCTTGCGGAACTTGCGGCGATTTGGTTGCAACATGTTAAGCACCTGCCTTTCTTGGACGCGCGTCCGCAGCGCCAGCATCAGCCCTCTTGACTGTGCGGGTACGCGGCTTGTCGCCTTCCGGTTTACCCGGAGTCCGACGTGGGCGTCGCTCATCCGCTACCGGCTCGACAACTTCTGGCTGCTCATTGCGATCCAGCATGTCGCCCTTGTAAACCCAGACCTTGATACCGATAATGCCGTATGTAGTCAGTGCTTCAGAGGTTGCATAGTCGATATCAGCACGCAAAGTATGCAGAGGAACGCGGCCTTCGCGATACCACTCGCTGCGAGCAATTTCAGCACCGTTTAAACGACCGGCGCTCATGACCTTGATACCCTGAGCGCCAAGGCGCATTGCATTCTGCATTGCGCGCTTCATTGCACGACGGAACATAATGCGCTTTTCGAGCTGCTGAGCAATTGAATCAGCGATCAATTGCGCGTCAATTTCCGGCTTGCGAATCTCTTCAATGGACACATGAACAGGAACGCCCATGATTCGCTGAAGATCCGTACGCAATTGCTCGATGTCCTCGCCCTTTTTCCCGATCACGACACCCGGACGAGCCGAATAGACCGTAACGCGAGCATTCTTGGCCGGACGCTCAATCAAAACACGCCCAACGGAAGCATGAGCAAGTTTGCGCTTGAGATACTCGCGAACCTTGATATCCTCATTGAGCATACCCGGGAATTCCTTGCTGTTTGCGTACCAGCGGGAACCCCAGTTCTTGGTGACTGCTAGGCGGAAGCCAGTCGGATGAATTTTCTGTCCCATGGGTCTTCCTTAGTTACCAACGGTCAGATAAATATGACAGGTCGGCTTGATGATCCGATTGCCACGACCCTTGGCGCGCGCAGTGAAGCGCTTGAGCACCATGCCTTTTTCGACGTAGATGGTCTTCACCGTCAGTTCGTCAATATCAGCACCATCATTGTGCTCTGCATTGGCAATTGCCGACTCCAGCACTTTCTTGACGATACCGGCGCCCTTTTTGGGGCAGAAGGCCAGGATGTTGAGAGCCTGGCCAACCGGCTTGCCACGCACCAGGTCCGCTACCAAGCGGCCCTTTTGCGCAGAGAGGCGTACGCCTCGCAAATTTGCACGAGTTTCCATTTCAGCTCCTTACTTCTTGGCCTTCTTGCCGGCGGTGTGACCCTTGAACGTACGGGTCAGCGAGAACTCGCCAAGCTTGTGACCAACCATATTTTCGGTCACGAACACCGGGATATGCTGCTTGCCGTTGTGTACCGCAATCGTCAGGCCGATAAACTCGGGGAGGATTGTCGAACGACGCGACCATGTCTTGATCGGGCGCTTGTCGCTGGTGGCACGCACTGCTTCGACCTTATCGATCAAATGCGCATCAACAAACGGGCCCTTTTTTAGAGAACGTCCCATTTCCTACCCCTTAACGCTTGTGACGGCGCTGAACAATCATGCTGTTCGTGCGCTTGTTGCTACGGGTACGATAACCCTTGGTGGGCTGACCCCATGGATTGACTGGCACACGACCTTCGCCTGTCTTACCTTCACCACCGCCGTGCGGGTGATCGACCGGGTTCATGGCAGTACCACGAACGGTCGGACGAATACCACGCCAACGCATAGCACCGGCTTTACCGAACTTGCGGAGATTGTGTTCTTCGTTGCCAACTTCGCCTATGGTCGCGCGGCACTCAACGTGCACTCGACGAACTTCGCCGGAGCGAAGGCGAATCTGAGCATAGGAACCTTCCCGCGCCAAAAGCTGGACGGAGGTTCCTGCCGAACGCGCAATCTGCGCTCCCTTGCCAGGTAGCATCTCAACACAGCAGATGGTTGTACCAACGGGAATATTGCGGATTGGCAGGGCGTTGCCTGACTTGATGGGGGCCTCGGAACCGCTGACGATAGACTGACCGACTACCATACCCTTATTGGCAATGATGTAGCGACGCTCGCCGTCTGCGTAACACAGAAGCGCAATGTTGGCGGTGCGGTTCGGATCATATTCCAGGCGTTCAACCTTTGCCGGAATGCCGTCTTTACTGCGCTTGAAATCGATAACGCGGTAAGCCTGCTTGTGGCCGCCACCTTGGTGACGAACGGTGACCCGCCCGTTATTGTTGCGCCCGGCGTTACTGGACTTGGACTCAACCAAGGCCGCAAACGGCTTACCCTTGTGCAGATTGGGGTTAACCACCTGAACAACAGCCCGGCGCCCCGGGGAAGTTGGCTTGACTTTAACGAGTGCCATTAAGCATTCCCCCCTTCAACGAAGTTGAGTTCTTGGCCCGGCTTCAGGCTCACGTAGGCTTTTTTCCAGCCCTTGCGACGACCGACCGCACCCTTGAAACGCTTCACCTTGCCCTTGACGTTGGCAACCTGAACAGCACCAACCTCAACCTTGAACAGCAACTCGACGGCGGCCTTGATTTCCGGCTTGGTCGCATCGGAAGCAACGCGGAAGATCACCTGATTATGCTTGTCTGCAACATAGGTAGCCTTCTCGGAGATTTGCGGTGCCAATAGCACCTGCATCAGACGCTCTTGATTCATCCCCACATCTCCTCGAACTTGGCCACAGCGTTCTTGGTCACGAGCACCTTGGCAAAGCGAACCAGGGAAACCGGATCCGCTTCCTGGGCTTCCAGAACCAGAACATTTGGCAGGTTGCGCGACGAGAGATAAAGATTTTCACTCAACTCGTCAGTGATGACCAGAAGATTGCCCTCAAGACCCAAATCCTTCAGCTTCTGCGTAAACAACTTGGTCTTCGGAGCAGCTACAGACAGTTCGTCAATAACGACGAGACGGTCTTGGCGGGCCAACTCGGAAAGAATCGCGGCCATACCGGCGCGGAACATTTTCTTGTTAACCTTCTGGCTAAAATTCTCTTCCGGAGAATTCGGGAATATCCGACCGCCCCCACGCCACAGCGGGCTGCCATTGCTACCGGCACGAGCACGACCCGTACCCTTTTGGCGCCACGGCTTGGTAGTGGTGTGACGGACCTCGGAGCGATCTTTCTGCTGACGGTCGCCGGAACGTGCATTCGCCTGATAGGCGACGACGATCTGATGAACCAACGCTTCGTTGAAATCGCGACCGAACAGCACGTCGGAAGCCTGCAACTTGGCAGACTCCTGGCCTTGTTCGTTAATTACCTTGAGTTCCATGTCGCCCCCTTAAGCTTTGACGGCCGGACGCACAACGACGTCGGAACCCTTGGCACCCGGTACGGCGCCCTTAACCAGCAGCAACTGGCGCTCAGCATCGACGCGAACAATCGTCAGCCCCTGCATCGTGGACTGGACATCACCCAGATGACCCGCCATGCGCTTACCCGGGAAAACGCGACCCGGATCCTGCGCCATACCGATGGAACCCGGCGCGTTATGCGAAACCGAATTACCGTGGCTTGCACGATTGGAACTGAAATTGTGGCGCTTGATACCACCCTGGAAACCCTTACCGATAGATGTTCCCGTCACATCGACCTTTTGCCCTTCGGCAAAAATCGTGACAGCAACCTGATCACCCGCCTTAAAAGAGGCTAGCTGACCAGCTTCGATCTGGAACTCCTTGAGCACATGCCCGGCTTCGACACCCGCCTTGGCCAAATGGCCAGCAAGGGGCTTCGAAACACGAGAGGCACGGCGCTTGCCGAATGCGACCTGAATGGCTGAGTAGCCATCGATCTCCGGCGTTTTTACTTGGGTCACTCGGTTGTTAGACACGTCAAGCACAGTTACCGGAATGGACGCACCATCCTCGGCAAAAATGCGAGTCATGCCAACCTTGCGACCAACAAGGCCTAGACTCATGGTTATTCTCCTCATCGCCGGCTGCGATTGGCCGGTCGATGTAAAACAACAAATGGGCAACCGTCACCGGCCACCCCCGAAAGGCGCGGATTATATCCGCAATTACTGTATTACTGCAACTTGATTTCGACGTCGACGCCAGCTGGCAAATCCAGCTTCATCAGTGCATCAACGGTTTTATCAGTGGGATCGACGATATCCATCAGACGCAGATGGGTACGAATTTCCAGCTGATCACGGGAAGCCTTATTGACGTGGGGAGACCGCAGGATGTCGAAACGCTGCTTGCGTGTCGGCAACGGCACGGGGCCACGAACGACGGCACCGGTACGCTTAGCAGTCTCTACAATTTCCTGGGCAGACTGATCAATCAGACGATAGTCGAATGCTTTGAGACGGATACGGATTTTCTGGCTTTGCATTTTGGCTTCCAAAGAGCGATGGGGTGAAGCAGACTTCACCCCTGATTTTAAAGAACAGATTACTCGATGATTTTGGCGACGACGCCGGCGCCGACGGTACGACCGCCTTCACGGATGGCGAAGCGCAGACCTTCTTCCATGGCGATCGGTGCGATCAGCTTGATGGTCATGGCGATGTTGTCGCCAGGCATCACCATCTCGGTACCTTCCGGCAGATCGATGGAGCCGGTCACGTCAGTCGTACGGAAGTAGAACTGCGGACGATAGCCATTGAAGAACGGGGTATGACGACCGCCTTCGTCCTTCGACAGGATGTACACTTCGGAGGTGAAGTGGGTGTGCGGCTTGACCGAACCCGGCTTGCAGAGAACCTGACCACGCTCGACGTCTTCACGCTTGGTGCCACGCAGCAGCGCGCCAATGTTGTCGCCGGCTTGACCTTGATCCAACAGCTTGCGGAACATTTCAACGCCGGTGCAGGTGGTTTTCTGGGTCGGACGGATACCAACGATTTCGATTTCTTCGCCGACCTTGACGATGCCGCGCTCTACGCGACCGGTCACCACGGTACCACGACCGGAGATGGAGAAGACGTCTTCGACCGGCATCAGGAACGGCTGGTCAATAGCACGCTCAGGCGTCGGGATGTAGGAGTCCAGCGCGTCGGCCAGACGGAAGATGGAGGGCTCGCCGATTTCAGACTGGTCGCCTTCGAGGGCCTTGAGGGCGGATCCGTGAACGATCGGGGTGTCGTCGCCCGGGAAGTCGTACTTGGAGAGGAGCTCGCGGAGTTCCATTTCAACCAGTTCGAGCAGCTCGGCGTCGTCCACCATGTCGCACTTGTTCATGTACACGAGAACGTACGGCACGCCAACTTGACGGGCCAGCAGGATGTGCTCGCGGGTTTGCGGCATCGGGCCGTCAGCAGCGGAGCAAACCAGAATGGCGCCGTCCATCTGGGCAGCACCGGTAATCATGTTCTTGACGTAGTCAGCGTGGCCCGGGCAGTCAACGTGGGCGTAGTGACGGTTGGCGGTTTCGTATTCGACGTGCGCAGTGTTGATGGTAATACCGCGCGCCTTTTCTTCCGGCGCCGCATCAATTTCATCGTACTTCTTGGCAGAACCACCAAACTTGGCAGACAGCACCGTGGTGATCGCCGCCGTCAGCGTGGTCTTGCCATGGTCAACGTGACCAATCGTCCCAACATTCACGTGCGGTTTGGTACGCTCGAATTTTTCCTTAGCCATTATCGGTTCTCCAACAGTTATTTCTTGTTAATGACAGCCTCGGCGACATTCTTCGGCGCCTCGGTGTAGTGCTTGAATTCCATAGAGTAGGTCGCACGCCCCTGGGAGAGAGACCGCAATGAGGTTGCGTACCCGAACATTTCGGAAAGCGGTACCTCTGCCTTAACGACCTTAATTCCACCGGCCTGGTCTTCCATACCCTGAACAATGCCACGACGGGAAGAGAGATCGCCCATGACATTACCCATGTAATCCTCCGGCGTTTCGACTTCTACTGCCATCATCGGCTCAAGCAGTGTCGGACTGGCCTTCTTCATGCCCTCCTTGAAGGCCATGGAAGCAGCCATACGGAATGCATTTTCGTTAGAGTCGACATCGTGGTAGGAACCATCGAACAACGTAAACTTAACGTCGACGACCGGGAATCCTGCAAGCACGCCGCTTGTTACCGCATCCTGCAAGCCCTTATCGACAGCAGGAATGAATTCACGCGGAACAACGCCACCCTTGATGGCATCCACAAATTCATAGCCCTTACCGGCTTCGTTGGGTTCGATCTTGAGCCAAACATGGCCGAACTGACCGCGACCGCCGGATTGCTTGACGAACTTACCTTCCTGCTCGACCGCTTTTTTGATGCACTCCCGGTAGGCAACTTGCGGGGCACCAACAGCAGCCTCTACATTGAACTCACGACGCATCCGATCAACGATGATATCGAGGTGCAACTCACCCATACCGGAAATGATGGTCTGGCCAGACTCCTCATCCGTACGCACACGGAACGATGGATCCTCCGCCGCCAGACGCCCCAGCGCGATACCCATTTTTTCTTGGTCAGCCTTGGTCTTTGGCTCAACCGCTACGTGAATAACCGGATCCGGGAACACCATGCGTTCAAGAATGATCGGCGCATCCGGGTCGCACAAGGTCTCACCCGTGGTAACTTCCTTCAAACCAACACAGGCTGCGATGTCACCGGCAAGGACTTCCTTGATTTCTTCGCGGTTATTGGCGTGCATCTGAAGAATACGACCGATGCGCTCTTTTTTGCCCTTAACCGAGTTATAAACAGTGGCACCGGATGCCAGCACACCCGAATAGACACGAATAAAGGTCAGCTGACCGACAAACGGATCCGTCATAAGCTTGAACGCCAGTGCCGAGAACTTTTCAGCATCATCAGCCTTGCGGGAAACTTCGTTTTCGCGCTCATCGATCCCCTTGACCGGGGGAATATCGACGGGCGACGGCAATAGCTCGACGACTGCGTCCAGCATGCGCTGAACACCTTTGTTCTTGAAGGCGGTACCACAAAGCATCGGCTGGATTTCGCAAGCCAAGGTACGCAGGCGCAGGCCTTCCTTGATCTTGGCTTCAGACAACTCGCCGTTCTCAAGGTATTCGTTCATCAAATCTTCCGACGCCTCAGCAGCCGCCTCGATCATCTGCTCGCGCCAATTTTGCGCACTCTCCAACAACTCGGCGGGCACTTCCTGGTATTCAAACTTCATACCCTGAGATGCCTCATCCCAAATGATGGCCTTCATCTTCAACAGATCAACAACACCCTGGAAGGTATCTTCGGCGCCAATAGGAATAACGATCGGCACAGGGTTCGCCTTCAGGCGCGTCTTCATCATGTCAACGACTTTGAAGAAGTTCGCACCAGACCGGTCCATCTTGTTCACAAATGCAAGGCGTGGCACTTTGTATTTCGTCGCCTGCCGCCAGACAGTCTCGGATTGCGGCTGAACTCCGCCAACCGCACAGTAAACCATGCAAGCACCATCCAGAACACGCATGGAACGCTCCACTTCGATCGTGAAGTCGACGTGTCCCGGAGTATCAATGATATTGAACCGGTGCTCTGCAAACGAGTTATCCATGCCCTTCCAGAAGCATGTCGTTGCAGCGGAAGTAATGGTGATACCCCGCTCCTGCTCTTGCTCCATCCAGTCCATGGTAGCAGCGCCATCATGGACTTCACCGATCTTGTGATTTACCCCAGTGTAATAGAGGATACGCTCGGTGACGGTCGTCTTGCCGGCATCAATGTGCGCGCTAATACCGATATTGCGGTAGCGCTCGATTGGAGTTTTACGTGCCACGTTAAGCCCTTTAAAAATTAGAAGCGGAAGTGAGCGAAGGCCTTGTTGGCTTCAGCCATGCGATGAACTTCGTCACGCTTCTTGACCGCGCCACCGCGATTTTCCGCGGCTTCCAGCATTTCAGCAGCGAGACGCTGCCCCATGGACTTTTCGGAACGCTTGCGAGCAGATTCGCGCAGCCAGCGCATGGCCAGCGCCGCACGACGAGCCGGACGCACTTCGACCGGAACCTGATAATTGGCACCACCAACGCGACGCGACTTTACCTCGACCATCGGCTTGACATTGCCCATGGCGGAACCAAAGACCTCAAGCGGATCCTTGCCGGACTTGCTGGTGATGATGTCAAAGGCGCCATAAACGATACGCTCGGCGACGGACTTCTTACCGCTTTGCATGATGGCATTGATAAACTTGGAAACTTCGACATTGCCGAACTTCGGATCCGGCAGAATGTCACGCTTGGGTACTTCGCGACGACGGGGCATATTAACCTCAAATAAACACGATTCAGTTGAAAAGCCGGGAAGGGGTTTTCACCCACCCGGCTCTCTCAGCCGCCCAAAGGAGCGGCCACTTACTCAAGCCACTTAAATAATTAAGCAGCCTTGGGACGCTTCGCCCCGTACTTGGAACGGGACTGCTTGCGATCTTTAACGCCTTGCGTATCAAGAGAGCCACGCACGGTGTGGTAACGAACACCTGGAAGGTCCTTAACACGACCACCGCGGATCAGAACGACGGAGTGTTCCTGCAGGTTGTGGCCTTCGCCACCAATATAGGAAATCACTTCAAAACCATTCGTGAGACGAACTTTGCAAACCTTACGAAGAGCAGAGTTCGGCTTCTTTGGCGTAGTGGTATAAACACGAGTGCAGACGCCACGCTTCTGCGGGCACTTTTCGAGAGCAGGAACCTTGCTCTTGGCCTTTTCGGCTACGCGCGGCTTGCGCACGAGCTGGTTAATGGTCGGCATATCAAACTTCCTTCAACGGCCGGGCACTGAAAACTAGTACACGACGGCTATTTTGTTATCCAAAGCAGAGACAATGATTAGCCTCCGCCGACAAAGACCATAAATTCTATGGCCGATCAACCCCCTTGTCAACGAGACAAGGGGGTTGAATAGTTCCTACTACTCCTGATCGTTGCCCTGAACGGCAATTTCCACGGCAGACTCTTCGGTTGATGTGGCCATGACCAGGTCCTCACCAGCTGGTTGTGCCTTGCGACTGCGATGATAGGCAAGGCCGGTACCCGCAGGAATGAGACGCCCCACGATGACGTTTTCCTTCAGGCCGCGCAACTCATCGCGCTTGCCCATGATGGCAGCCTCGGTGAGAACTCGGGTTGTTTCCTGGAAGGAGGCAGCAGAAATGAAGGAGTCGGTGGAGAGCGATGCCTTGGTGATACCCAGCAGCATATGGTCAAAATTGGCCGGAATCTTGCCCTCGGCAATCACACGGTCGTTTTCTGCCAATAACTCCGCGCGTTCCACTTGCTCGGACTTGATGAACTTCGTATCGCCGGGTTCCACAATCGCTACACGACGCAACATCTGACGGACGATCACTTCAATGTGCTTGTCGTTAATCTTCACGCCCTGCAGACGATAGACATCCTGCACTTCATCAGTGATGTATCGTGCCAAGGCCTCAACCCCCTGCAAACGCAGGATATCGTGCGGATCCGGCTCGCCTTCGACAATCTTCTCGCCCTTGTTCACCACCTGACCGTCGTGAACCAGAACGTGCTTGTCCTTTGGAATCAGGTATTCGTGCGCAGCACCATCCAGATCGGTAATGATCAGTCGCTGCTTGCCCTTCGTGTCCTTGCCAAAACCGATGGTTCCGGTGAACTCGGCCAGCACCGACGCATCCTTGGGCGTGCGTGCTTCAAACAATTCAGCAACACGCGGCAAACCACCGGTGATGTCGCGAGTCTTTGCAGATTCCTGCGGCATCCGGGCCAAAACATCGCCCACGCCAACCTGCTGCCCATCCTGAACGGAAATAATGGACCCGACCTGGAACGCAATGGAAACGGTGTGATCGCTGCCTGCCACGCGGACTTCCTGGCCATTTTCGTCGAGCAGTTTCACAACTGGACGAACGCCCTTGACGGCAGCCTTACCACCACGTTTGTGGTCAATAACAACAAGCGTGGACAGACCGGTAACGTCATCGACCTGCTTGGCAACGGTAACGCCTTCCTCGACATTTTCGAAGCGAGCCGTACCGGCATACTCGGTAATAATCGGGCGGGTATGCGGATCCCAAGTGGCCAGCTTGGTGCCAGCCTTGACGGATTTACCCTCATCAACCGACAACATTGCACCGTAAGGCACTTTGTGACGTTCGCGTTCGCGACCATGGTCATCGGTAATCAAGACTTCGCCAGAGCGTGAAATGACAACCTTTTCACCCTTAGCACTGGTCACGAAACGCATGTTCGACGTGTAGCGAACGGTACCAGCGGACTTGGCCTCAACCTGAGAAGCCACGGCAGCACGTGATGCCGCACCACCGACGTGGAACGTACGCATCGTGAGCTGGGTACCGGGCTCACCAATCGACTGCGCCGCGATGACGCCAACCGCTTCACCGGCATTGACCATCGAGCCGCGACCGAGGTCACGACCGTAACATTGGGCACAAAGACCATAACGTGTGTCGCAGGTGAGCGGAGTACGAACCTTGACTTCGTCGATGCCCAGCTTGTCGATCAGATCGACCAAATCTTCGTCCAGCATGGTGCCGGCAAAGATGACCGACTCTTGGGTTTCCGGATCGACCAGATCGTCAACGACCACGCGACCAAGAATACGCTCGCGCAGCGCCTCGATAACCTCACCGCCTTCGACCAGCGCCTTGACGACAAAACCGTTGCGAGTACCGCAATCATCCTCGGTAATGACCAGATCCTGGGTCACATCAACGAGGCGGCGAGTCAGGTAACCCGAGTTGGCGGTCTTCAACGCCGTATCGGCCAGACCCTTACGGGCGCCGTGGGTAGAGATGAAGTACTGGAGAACGTTCAGGCCTTCGCGGAAGTTGGTCGTAATCGGAGTTTCGATAATCGAGCCATCCGGCTTGGCCATCAGGCCACGCATACCTGCCAACTGGCGAATCTGGGCCGCGGAGCCGCGGGCGCCGGAGTCGGCCATCATGTAGATGGAATTGAAGGAGTCCTGCTTGACCTTCTTGCCATGGCGGTCGACGGTCTCCTCGTGGCCGAGTTCGTCCATCATGACCTTGGCGACCTGGTCACCGGTGCGACCCCAGATGTCCACAACCTTGTTGTAGCGTTCGCCGTTGGTGACAAGACCGTTCGTGTACTGGGTCTCGATTTCCTTAACTTCGGCTTCTGCTTCGGCGATGATCTCGTACTTCTTGGCCGGAACGCGCATGTCATCCGAGCAGAAGGAAATGCCGGCGCGGGTTGCCAGCGCATATCCGTTCTGCATCAGCTTGTCGGCGAAGACGACAGTTTCCTTGAGGCCGCAACGACGGAATGATTCGTCGATTAGCTTGGAAATTTCCTTCTTCTTCAGCGCCCGATCAATCGACTTGAACGGCAGGCCCTTCGGCAGAATTTTGGAAAGCAGCGCACGACCAGCGGTCGTTTCAACTCTTTCCATTTTTTCGACAAATTCCCCGTCGACCGTTGAAGGCTCATATTGCTTGAGACGCACGGAGATACGCGAATGGACGTCGAGCTGACCAGCCGCCATCGCGCGTTCAATTTCATTGGTATCGGCAAAGTACATGCCTTCGCCCTTGCCGTTGATCTTCTCTCGGGTGGCGTAGTACAGACCAAGCACGATGTCTTGTGACGGAACGATAATCGGCTGGCCGTTAGCTGGCGAAAGCACGTTGTTGGAGGCCAGCATCAGCGTGCGAGCTTCCATTTGCGCTTCAAGCGACAGCGGGACGTGGACAGCCATCTGGTCACCGTCGAAGTCGGCATTGAATGCCGCACAAACGAGCGGATGCAATTGGATGGCCTTGCCTTCGATCAGGGTCGGTTCAAATGCCTGAATACCAAGACGGTGAAGGGTCGGTGCGCGGTTCAGCATGACCGGATGTTCGCGGATGACATCTTCCAGGATGTCCCAGACCACCGGTTCCTGACCTTCAACCATCTTCTTGGCTTGCTTGATGGTGGTGGCGTAGCCGAGCACTTCCAGCTTGTGGAAGATGAAGGGCTTGAACAATTCGAGCGCCATCAGCTTTGGCAGGCCGCACTGATGCAACTTGAGCTGTGGGCCGACCACGATAACAGAGCGGCCCGAGTAGTCCACGCGCTTACCGAGCAGGTTCTGACGGAAACGACCGCCCTTGCCCTTGATCATGTCAGCCAAGGACTTCAGCGGACGCTTGTTGGCGCCAGTCATGGCCTTGCCGCGACGACCGTTATCGAGCAACGAGTCGACCGACTCCTGCAGCATGCGCTTTTCGTTACGCACAATGATTTCCGGCGCCTTCAGCTCAAGCAGACGCTTCAGACGGTTGTTCCGGTTGATGACGCGACGATAGAGATCATTCAGGTCGGAGGTAGCGAAGCGGCCACCATCTAGCGGCACCAGCGGACGCAAATCCGGCGGCAATACGGGCAGGACTTCAAGGATCATCCAGTCCGGCTTGATACCGGACTTCTGGAAACCTTCAAGAATCTTGAGGCGCTTGGCCAGCTTCTTGTTCTTGGCTTCGGACCCGGTGACTTCAAGTTCAGCGCGCAGCGATTCGACTTCAGTATTGAGGTCAAGATTGCGCAGCAGCTCGCGAATGCCTTCGGCACCCATGTACGCCACGAACTCGTCGCCGTGTTCTTCCATCATTTCCAGATACTGCTCTTCGGTGAGCAGTTGGGCACGCTGGAGGTTGCTGACCATGCCCGGATCGGTCACGACATAGGCTTCAAAGTACAGGACGCGCTCGATATCGCGCAGCGTCATGTCGAGCACCATACCTAGGCGGGATGGCAGGGACTTCAGGAACCAGATGTGTGCGGTCGGCGAGGCCAGTTCGATGTGCCCCATACGGTCACGGCGAACCTTGGCCAGTGTTACTTCGACGCCGCACTTCTCGCAGATAACGCCACGGTGCTTGAGGCGCTTGTACTTGCCGCACAGGCATTCGTAGTCCTTGATCGGGCCAAAGATCTTGGCGCAGAACAGGCCATCACGCTCCGGCTTGAAAGTCCGGTAATTGATAGTTTCCGGCTTCTTTACTTCACCATAGGACCAGGAACGGATCTTTTCGGGCGAAGCGAGGCCAATGGTAATCGCGTCAAATTCTTCTTCGGCGGTTACCTGCTTGAACAGATCGAGCAATGCTTTCATCGTTTAACTCCTAAGCCCTGAATCAGTAACGTTCCAGATCGATGTCGATCGCCAGAGAACGGATTTCCTTGACCAGCACGTTGAAGGATTCCGGCATGCCGGCATCGATTCTGTGCTCGCCCTTGACGATGTTCTCGTACACCTTCGTACGACCATTCACGTCATCGGACTTCACGGTCAGCATTTCCTGCAGCACGTAAGAGGCGCCATAGGCTTCAAGTGCCCAAACTTCCATTTCGCCGAAGCGCTGACCACCAAATTGTGCCTTGCCGCCCAACGGTTGCTGGGTAACAAGCGAGTAAGGACCGGTCGAACGAGCATGCATCTTGTCATCAACAAGGTGATGCAGCTTAAGGTAGTGCATGTATCCAACCGTTACCTGGCGCTCAAAAGGCTCTCCAGTACGGCCATCGAAGAGCGTCATCTGACCGGACGATGGCATACCAGCCATCGCCAGCATGGCCTTGATTTCTTCTTCCTTGGCACCGTCAAAAACCGGGGTCGCAAACGGAACGCCATTGGTCAGGTTTCCGGCCATTTCCAGAATCTCGATGTCATTCAGCTCTTCGAGGTTCTCGGATTTGCCGCTGGAGTTGTAAATCTGGTCGAGGAACCCGCGAACTTCCTTGGCAGAAGCCTGGGCACGCAACATCGCACCAATCTTGTGACCCAAGCCCTTTGCGGCCAATCCAAGGTGGACTTCAAGAATCTGCCCCACGTTCATCCGTGACGGCACGCCAAGCGGATTCAACACGATATCAACCGGGCTGCCATCGGCCATGTGCGGCATGTCTTCCACCGGCAGGATGCGCGAGACAACACCCTTGTTACCGTGACGACCTGCCATCTTGTCGCCAGGCTGCAAGCGGCGCTTGACGGCAACATAGACCTTGACCATTTTCTGGACGCCAGGAGGCAATTCATCGCCTTGAGTCAGCTTCTTGCGCTTGCCTTCAAAAGCGATGTCGAAATCCTTACGCGCCTGCTCCAGACCATCCTTGACTTGCTCGAGTTGCTGAGCGACATCATCATCGGCAAGGCGAATATCAAACCAGTGGTGCGGGTCCATGCCATCGAGGTATGACTTCTCAATCACGGAACCCTTGGCCAGCTTCTTTGGACCGCCATTGGCCTTTTTGCCGAGGATCAGTCTTTCGACACGAGCAAAGGCATCGCGTTCAACAATACGCATCTGGTCAGCCAGATCGAGCTTGTAGTGACGCAAATGCTCATCAATGATGGACTGAGCACGCTTATCGCGCTCGATCCCCTCGCGGGTAAACACTTGGACATCAATGACAGTGCCAGCAATGCCTGACGGCACGCGCAACGAGGTGTCCTTAACGTCAGAAGCCTTTTCGCCGAAGATGGCGCGCAACAGTTTTTCTTCCGGGGTCAACTGGGTTTCGCCCTTGGGCGTGACCTTTCCGACCAGCACATCACCTGCCTCTACTTCAGCACCGATATACACAATCCCGGAATCATCGAGGCGAGACAATTGCGATTCGCCAAGTGATGCGATATCACGGGTAATTTCTTCTGGACCCAACTTCGTATCACGCGCAACTACCGTCAGTTCCTCGATATGAATTGAGGTATAACGATCTTCAGCGACAACACGTTCGGATATCAGGATCGAGTCTTCGAAGTTATAGCCGTTCCAAGGCATGAAGGCGATGAGCATATTCTGCCCGAGAGCCAATTCGCCCTTGTCTGTGGACGCGCCGTCCGCAACCACGTCACCCTTGGCGATATGGTCGCCGACACGCACCATCGGACGCTGGTTGATATTCGTATTCTGATTGGAGCGGGTGTACTTGACTAGGTTGTAGATATCAACGCCAACTTCACCTGCGATTGCTTCGTCGTCGTTGACACGCACCACGACACGACCAGCGTCGACATAGTCAACCTTGCCACCACGGAGCGCCACTACTGCTGTACCGGAGTCAACGGCAACCGTACGCTCGATTCCAGTACCTACCAACGGTTTCTCGGGGCGCAGGCAAGGAACAGCCTGACGCTGCATGTTTGCACCCATCAATGCGCGGTTTGCGTCATCGTGCTCAAGGAAGGGAATCAACGAAGCCGCCACAGAGACGATTTGCCCTGGCGCAACGTCCATGTACTGGACTCGCGACGGTTCGGCCAAAATCGTTTCACCCTTTTCGCGGCAGGTAACCAGATCATCAGATAGACGACCATCGACCAGCGAAGCATTTGCCTGCGCGACCACGTAGTTACCTTCTTCGATCGCCGACAGATATTCGATCTGGTCGGTCACTTTTCCGTCCGCAACCTTACGGTAAGCGGTTTCGATGAAGCCGTAGCTATTTACGCGAGCAAACAGCGCCAGAGAATTGATCAGGCCAATGTTCGGGCCTTCCGGCGTTTCGATTGGGCAAACCCGACCATAATGAGTCGGATGCACGTCGCGGACTTCAAAGCCAGCTCGCTCTCGGGTCAGACCACCTGGGCCCAAAGCCGAAACACGGCGCTTGTGCGTAATTTCCGACAGCGGGTTGGTTTGATCCATAAACTGCGACAACTGGCTGGAGCCGAAAAACTCCTTGATTGCGGCACTGATCGGTTTTGCGTTGATCAGATCGTGCGGCATCAAGTTATCCGACTCTGCCTGTGACAAGCGTTCCTTGACAGCACGCTCGACTCGAACCAGACCGGCTCGGAACTGATTTTCGGCAAGTTCGCCAACGGAACGAACACGACGATTGCCCAAGTGGTCAATATCGTCAATTTCCCCTCGGCCGTTGCGCAGTTCGACCAAAATCTTGATGACTTCGACGATATCGCGAGGCGAAAGCGTCAATTGCTCACGGACTTCAACGTTTGCACCGAGCGGTTTGATTTTGGCGGCAAGGGCTTCTGCTTCAGGCAGCGTGACGTTTTCGACCATGGCTCTCGCGCCAAACGGCATCAGAGCAACCAGGTCCTGAATCACATTCAGCGAGAATCCAGAGGCCTCGGCAAGGTTCTTCAATGCCGCTTCTGCCTTAGAGGCCAAGCTCTTAAGCATTACCTTGTATTCGATGACGTCAGGACGTACGAGCCGGCGGTTGAACTTCATACGGCCGACCCCGGACAGGTCATAACGTTCGTCGGAATAGAACAATCCGTTAAACAGGATTTCCACAGCCTCCTCTGTCGGAGGCTCACCCGGACGCATCATGCGATAAATCGCGACGCGGGCAGCTTGGCGGCTTACGGTCTCGTCCGCGCGAAGCGTATTTGAAATGAAAGAGCCACGATCGAGTTCGTTGGTATATAGCGTCTCGACTGTGGTTATTTCTGCCTCACGAAGCTTGGCCAGCAGCGTTTCCGTAATTTCATCATTCGCATTGGCGATGATCTCTCCGGTTGCCTTATCGATAATGTTCTTGGCAACCACGCGACCAATCAGAAACTCTTCCGGAACCGCAATTTGCTTTATTGCAGCGGTTGCAATATCGCGAATGTGCTTGGCCGTAATCCGCTTGTCTTTCGCGACGATGACCTTACCATCCGGCCCAACAAAATCGAAGCGGGCAATTTCACCGCGAAGACGCTCGGGTACAAGTGTAAATTCAACCTTCTCCTTGGAAAGCAGGAAGGTATCGAATTCGAAGAACTGGGCAAGGATTTCCTCGGACGACATGCCGATAGCCTTGAGCAGCGTCGTGACGGGCATTTTCCGGCGACGGTCAACGCGGAAGAACAGCGTGTCTTTCGGATCAAATTCAAAATCCAGCCAGGAGCCGCGATAAGGAATGACGCGGGCGGAGAACAAGAGCTTGCCGGAACTGTGTGTCTTGCCACGATCATGCTCGAAGAAGACACCGGGAGAACGATGCAGTTGGGAAACGATGACACGTTCCGTACCGTTAATTACGAATGAACCATTGGTTGTCATCAAGGGCATTTCGCCCATGTAAACTTCCTGTTCCTTCACTTCCTTCACCGTGTCCGGTGCTTCACGATCCATGATAACCAGACGGACCTTGGCGCGAAGCGACGACGCAAAGGTCAGACCACGTTGCTGGCACTCAGTGACGTCAAATGCAGGCTCACCCAGCATATAGCTGACGAACTCCAAGCGCGCGTTGCCGGAATGCGAAACGATAGGAAATATCGAGGTGAATGCAGCTTGCAAGCCCTCATTTTTCCGCCGCTCGGGGGCAACTTCGTCTTGCAGGAAATCCTTGAAAGACTGCAACTGGGTCGCCAACAAGTAGGGAACGTCAAGTACGCTGGCGCGCTTGGCGAAACTCTTGCGGATGCGTTTCTTCTCGGTGAAGGAGTAAGTCATGGTAACTCCGTGAGGATGGAATCAAACGTTGAACCTGAGAAAACAGGCAAACGCAAACGAACTCTCCTCCCGGATCGGGAAGAGGAAAGTATCGTTTGCGTTTGCCAGCGGGAATAATTCAAGTTCGGTTTCGGGGGTATTGACCTGTCGTACAAAGCACAAAAGGGCTGGCGACAAAGCCGCCAGCCCGCTTGCGAAATACCGATTACTTGACTTCGACCTTGGCGCCAGCGTCTTCAAGTTGCTTCTTGAGAGCTTCAGCATCAGCCTTGGAAACACCTTCCTTGACCGGCTTCGGCGCACCGTCAACCAGATCCTTGGCTTCCTTGAGGCCCAGACCGGTCACTGCGCGAACGACCTTGATGACTTCAACCTTTTTGTCACCAGCAGCAGCGAGGACAACGGTGAATTCGGTCTGCTCTTCAGCAGCAGCGGCAGCGCCACCAGCAGCCGGGCCAGCAACGGCGACGGCAGCAGCGGAAACGCCAAACTTCTCTTCGAATGCCTTGACCAAGTCATTCAGTTCCATAACGGTCAGGGAGCCTACGGCTTCCAGGATGTCTTCTTTGCTAATTGCCATTTCAATAAACTCCTAAATCAGTTCGTATGCGGTAGGGATCAAGCGGCAGCTTCTTCGCGCTGGGTAGCCAGGGCAGCCAGACCGCGGACGAAGCCAGCGACCGGAGCTTGCATGACGTACAGCAGCTTGGAGAGCAGCTCTTCGCGGCTCGGGACGGACGCGAGCGCCTGCACACCAGCCTTGTCGAGCACCTTGCCGGCGTAAGAGCCAGCCTTGAGCACCAATTTGTCGTTGGTCTTGGCGAAATCGCTAAGAACCTTCGCAGCTGCCACGGGATCGGCGGATACGCTGTAAATCAGCGGACCGACCATGTGATCAGCCAGGCCGGCGAACGAAGTGTCCGCGACCGCGCGACGTACCAGGGTATTTTTCAACACACGCAGATAGACGCCAGATTCGCGAGCCTTCTTGCGCAGCACGGTGAGGTCACCGACCTCGATGCCACGGTATTCGGCAATCGCGATGGTCTGGGCGTTGGCTACTTGTGCCGCTACCTCAGCTACAACCGCTTTTTTGTCGTTCAGATTGAGACCCACGGGTCCTTCCTCCTTTCAAGTCATAACACGACGGGAAAAATTTCCCGCCGCACCTACGGCGACCTGAACCAGAAGCTATGCTCCCCGTTGCCGGGTAGCAGAAAATCTTGTTCGGGGACACCGTCTGCGCAGGGTGCTTTTCGCGATTAAGCCTCGTTTCCGGGGCGCCTGCGGTCTTTGACGATTCGCTGATGACTGCTTGCGCAGTCATCAGCGACCCAAAGTACTTTATTAGCCAACCAGCGTGGCCTGATCGACGCGAACGCCGGGACCCATCGTGGCGGCCACTGCAACCTTGCGGAGATACTGGCCCTTGGAGGAAGCCGGCTTCGCCTTGTTCAGTGCATCGATCAGGGCCTTGAGGTTGGACTCGAGGCTTTCGACCGAGAAGGAAGCACGACCGATGGTGGCGTGAATGATGCCGGCCTTGTCGGTACGGTACTGAACCTGACCTGCCTTGGCGTTCTTCACGGCGGTGGCGACATCCATGGTCACGGTACCGACCTTCGGATTCGGCATCAGGCCGCGCGGACCGAGAATCTGGCCGAGCTGGCCGACGATCTTCATGGCGTCCGGGGTAGCGATGACGACATCGAAATTCAGATTGCCAGCCTTCACTTCGGCAGCCAAGTCGTCAAAACCGACGACTTCAGCACCGGCAGCCTTGGCGGCTTCGGCCTTTTCGCCCTGGGCGAAAACTGCAACGCGAACCGACTTGCCGGTACCAGCCGGCAACACGACTGAACCACGAACAACCTGGTCCGATTTACGTGCGTCAACACCGAGGTTAACAGCGACATCGATCGACTCGTCGAACTTGGCGGTGGCGGTTTCCTTGGCCAGCGTCAGCGCTTCCTGAACCGGATAGAGCTTGAGCGGGACAACTTTGCCCTGCTGGGCTTTTTGCTTTTTGGTGAGCTTTGCCATGATTACAGACCCTCTACCGTAATACCCATGGAACGGGCGGAACCAGCGATGGTGCGAACAGCAGCTTCCATGTCGGCGGCGGTCAGATCGGGCATCTTGGTCTTGGCGATTTCTTCAGCCTGGGCGCGGGTGATCTTGCCCACCTTATCGGTATGCGGCTTGGCGGAACCGGACTTGATACCGGCCGCCTTCTTGATCAGGATGGTGGCCGGCGGCGTCTTCATCACGAAAGTGAAGGACTTGTCGGCGAAAGCGGTGATCACGACAGGAATCGGCAGACCCGGTTCGACGCCTTGAGTCTGGGCGTTGAAAGCCTTGCAGAATTCCATGATATTCAGACCGCGCTGACCCAGTGCCGGGCCGATCGGAGGCGATGGATTCGCCTTGCCAGCCGGCACTTGCAGCTTGATATAACCAATAATCTTCTTGGCCATAATTGCTCCTAATTGATGAGTGGTAGCGCGCTTTCACGGGACAACTCCCGCTACCGGCGCTCCTCTTGCCGAAACAATGGGCTTTCGGCTTGCCCTGAAACCAGAATCAGGCTTTTTCGACCTGACCAAACTCGAGCTCGACCGGCGTGGCGCGACCAAAAATGGTCACCGACACGCGGATACGATTCTTTTCGTAATTGACGTCTTCGACAGCGCCATGGAAGTCAGTGAACGGACCTTCCTTGACCCGGACGACTTCACCCACTTCAAACAGCACCTTCGGACGGGGCTTTTCAACACCTTCCTGCATCTGCTGCATGATCTTGTCGACTTCCTTTTCAGAAATCGGGGTGGGCTTGGTGGCTGTGCCGCCGACGAAACCGGTGACCTTGGGGGTGTTCTTCACCAAGTGCCATGAATCGTCGTCCATTTCCATTTCGCACAGCACGTAGCCGGGAAAGAACTTGCGCTCAGAAATAGCCTTCTGGCCATTCTTCATTTCCACGACTTCTTCGACCGGAACGAGAATCCGACCGAACTTTTCCTGCATGCCAAGACGCTCAATGCGCTCCAAAATTGCGCGCATGACGCTCTTTTCGAAGCCGGAGTAAGCGTGAACAACGTACCAGCGTTTACTCATGATTTCTTCCAGCCCAGGACCAGGTCATAGAGAACCCATTCCAGGCTTTTGTCAGTGAGATACAGGAAGACCGCCATGACCACAACAAAGGCGAAAACCGCCCCGGTCGTCTGCATGGTTTCCTTGCGGCTCGGCCAGACCACCTTCTTGGCTTCGACAACAGCCTCGTTGGCGAACATGAAGAAGCGCTGCCCCGGCTCGGTCTTCCAAGCCACGGCAACCGCCAGCGCCAACCCAACGAGGACCGCCAGGACGCGCAAAATCATTGCCTGCTCGGAGAGCAGGTAGAAGCCAGCCACGCCAGCAGCCAGAATAACCAGCGCCAGCGCAAACTTGATCTTGTCAGCCATGAAATTCGCGATCTTTAAAGAGAGTGGCAGGGGCGGAGGGAATCGAACCCCCGACCTACGGTTTTGGAAACCGTTGCTCTACCAATTGAGCTACACCCCTGCGGCAGAAACATCAAAGCGCCGCGGTTACCCGAGGCGCCTTGATTACAAAAATTACCTATTACTCGATGATTTTGGCGACGACGCCGGCGCCGACGGTACGACCGCCTTCACGGATGGCGAAGCGCAGACCTTCTTCCATGGCGATCGGTGCGATCAGCTTGATGGTCATGGCGATGTTGTCGCCAGGCATCACCATCTCGGTACCTTCCGGCAGATCGATGGAGCCGGTCACGTCAGTCGTACGGAAGTAGAACTGCGGACGATAGCCATTGAAGAACGGGGTATGACGACCGCCTTCGTCCTTCGACAGGATGTACACTTCGGAGGTGAAGTGGGTGTGCGGCTTGACCGAACCCGGCTTGCAGAGAACCTGACCACGCTCGACGTCTTCACGCTTGGTGCCACGCAGCAGCGCGCCAATGTTGTCGCCGGCTTGACCTTGATCCAACAGCTTGCGGAACATTTCAACGCCGGTGCAGGTGGTTTTCTGGGTCGGACGGATACCAACGATTTCGATTTCTTCGCCGACCTTGACGATGCCGCGCTCTACGCGACCGGTCACCACGGTACCACGACCGGAGATGGAGAAGACGTCTTCGACCGGCATCAGGAACGGCTGGTCAATAGCACGCTCAGGCGTCGGGATGTAGGAGTCCAGCGCGTCGGCCAGACGGAAGATGGAGGGCTCGCCGATTTCAGACTGGTCGCCTTCGAGGGCCTTGAGGGCGGATCCGTGAACGATCGGGGTGTCGTCGCCCGGGAAGTCGTACTTGGAGAGGAGCTCGCGGAGTTCCATTTCAACCAGTTCGAGCAGCTCGGCGTCGTCCACCATGTCGCACTTGTTCATGTACACGAGAACGTACGGCACGCCAACTTGACGGGCCAGCAGGATGTGCTCGCGGGTTTGCGGCATCGGGCCGTCAGCAGCGGAGCAAACCAGAATGGCGCCGTCCATCTGGGCAGCACCGGTAATCATGTTCTTGACGTAGTCAGCGTGGCCCGGGCAGTCAACGTGGGCGTAGTGACGGTTGGCGGTTTCGTATTCGACGTGCGCAGTGTTGATGGTAATACCGCGCGCCTTTTCTTCCGGCGCCGCATCAATTTCATCGTACTTCTTGGCAGAACCACCAAACTTGGCAGACAGCACCGTGGTGATCGCCGCCGTCAGCGTGGTCTTGCCATGGTCAACGTGACCAATCGTCCCAACATTCACGTGCGGTTTGGTACGCTCGAATTTTTCCTTAGCCATTCCAGTTCCTCAATAATCAGATAAATAAAAAATCCAGAATCCAAGCTAATCGGTGGTGCCCATGGGCAGGATCGAACTGCCGACCTCTCCCTTACCAAGGGAGTGCTCTACCACTGAGCCACATGGGCCTACCTTAAAACTCCAGCCGTACTGCATGTTGGAGCGGGTGAAGGGAATCGAACCCTCGTCTTAAGCTTGGAAGGCTTCAGCTCTACCATTGAGCTACACCCGCTTACTACGCCCGCAACACAGGCTGCTACAGCATTAAATCTGGTGGAGGGGGAAGGATTCGAACCTTCGAAGGCAGAGCCGACAGATTTACAGTCTGTTCCCGTTGACCGCTTGGGTACCCCTCCGGAAGAACCCGGGATTATCCGGACGGCCAAGGCTTGTGTCAACACCATAAAACGCAAAAGCCGGCATATAGCCGGCTTTTCTCACATCCGAACCCTGAAATTACTTCTGAGCCAGAACCCAGGCAACCAATTTCTTGGCTTCGTCGTCGGTCACGTTGTTGGGGGGCATCGGAATCTGACCCCAGGTACCCTTGCCACCAGCCTTGACCTTGGCTGCCAGCATTGCCGGAGCGCCCTTGTCGCCCTTGTACTTGGCGGCAACTTCCTTGTAAGCCGGACCAACCAGCTTTTTGTCGATGGCGTGGCAGGACATGCAGTTCTTGGCCTTGGCCAGAGCTTCATCGGCCTGGGCCTGGCCGGCCATTACGATACCGGCGGCAGCCATCATGGCAACATAAACAGCTTTCATTCTTTCGCTCCGTTATTCAGGTTGGTGGATAAATCAGTGTTAGATGATAAAACCCTTTTACTTGCCTTGCAAACAAGACACCACGGGTATTTTCGGCGCCTGCCTAATGCATTTAACGCATTTCGTCGCAGTCCGTTGACAGCGCTAACCTATACCGGCCGTGATGAGGCAGCCAGCAGCGCTCCCGCTGATGCGAACAACCCGCCGAACAGCCGATTCTGCAATCTGATCGAGCGCGGATCGTGCAGCCAGCGCCCCAAATGCACCGCTGCCAGGGCATAGCCTGACATGACTGTTAAATCCGTCGCACACAGCGTTGCCGCGATGAGCAAGTACTGAGGGATCAGCGGCTGCCCGGAATCGACAAACTGAGGGACCAATGCGCCGACAAAAATTATGGCCTTGGGGTTCGTCAAATTGACCAGCAAGCCCTGCAAAAAGAGACCCTTTCGGCCAACATCCACCGCAGCTTCGTCGACTGGAGTGGGTGGCGCCCGCCATTTCTGGATGCCGAGCCAGACCAGATAAGCCGCCCCAACAAACTTAACCAACGAAAATGCCGTTTCGGAGGCCGCCAACAACGCTCCCAAGCCCAGCGCGACGATAAAGAGATGCAGCAAAATCGCCACCTGAAGCCCCAGAATGGCCGTCAGCGCGGCCAGGTAGCCGTGGCGCATGCCTGTGCTCATGCTGATCACGGCGCCCGGCCCCGGGGTGATGGCGATCAGGACAGACGCCAGGAAGAAGCCGAGCCAAACAGCCAGGGTCATTTCCGGCGCTGGATCTGACTGACGTCGCGCACAGCCCCCTTGTCAGCCGAGGTGGCCATCAGGGCGTAAGCCTGCAGCGCAGCGGAAACGGTGCGCTCGCGGTCGACAGGCTGCCAGGCCGCATCGCCCTTGGCTTCCATCGCAGCGCGCCGTTGGGCGAGCACATCGTCAGCGACCGCCAGATGAATACGTCGATTCGGGATGTCGATTTCGATCGTATCGCCCTCCTCCACCAAACCGATGGCACCACCATCGGCAGCCTCAGGCGAAGCATGACCGATCGAAAGTCCGGACGTGCCGCCGGAGAAGCGGCCATCGGTGAGCAACGCGCAGGCCTTGCCGAGGCCTTTTGATTTCAGATAGGAGGTCGGATAAAGCATTTCCTGCATCCCGGGCCCGCCCTTGGGACCCTCGTAGCGGATCACCACGACATCGCCAGCGACGACCTTGTCACCAAGAATTCCCTCGACCGCGGCATCCTGGCTCTCGAAGACGCGTGCCCGACCAGAAAATTTCCAGATGGATTCATCAACGCCAGCGGTTTTGACAATACAGCCGTCAACAGCGATATTTCCGTAGAGCACGGCCAGCCCGCCCTCTTGCGAGAAAGCGTTCACCTTGTTGCGGATACAGCCCTTGGTACGATCGAGATCGAGTTCGTTGTAGCGACGATCCTGCGAGAAGGCGACCTGAGTGGGCACGCCGCCGGGGGATGCCTTGAAGAACTCATGCACTGTGACGTCGTGCTCACGAACCACATCCCAACGATCGATCGCTTCGCCGATATTCTTCTCATAAACGGTCGGCACATCCCGCTTGATCAGGCCAGCCCGGTCGAGTTCGCCCAGGATACCCATGATGCCACCGGCACGATGGACGTCTTCGATGTGGTACTTGTCGGTCATTGGCGCGACCTTGCACAAACAGGGCACGACGCGGGAAATACGGTCGATGTCGGCCATCGTGAAGTCGACCCCGGCTTCCTGTGCGGTGGCCAGGATATGCAGCACGGTGTTGGTCGAGCCACCCATGGCGACGTCGAGGGTCATGGCATTTTCGAAGGCTGCCTTGGTGGCAATCGAACGCGGCAGGACCGAGGCGTCGTCCTGTTCGTAGTAGCGCTTGCACAACTCAACGATCTGGCGACCGGCGCGCAGGAATAGCTGCTTGCGATCGGCGTGTGTCGCGACGACGGTGCCGTTGCCCGGCAGACTGAGGCCAAAGGCTTCCGTCAGGCAGTTCATCGAATTGGCGGTGAACATACCGGAGCAGGAACCGCAGGTTGGGCAGGCGGAGCGTTCGATGGCGTCGACATCGGCATCGGAAACCGAGCTGTCGGCAGCCTTGACCATGGCATCGACGAGATCGAGGTGCACGATGTTGCCCTGAATCTTGACCTTGCCCGCTTCCATCGGACCACCGGAAACGAAGATGACCGGGATGTTGAGGCGCATGGCGGCCATCAGCATGCCCGGGGTGATCTTGTCGCAGTTCGAGATGCAGACCATGGCATCGGCGCAGTGGGCGTTGACCATGTATTCGACTGAATCAGCGATCAGGTCGCGGCTGGGGAGCGAATAGAGCATCCCGCTGTGCCCCATGGCGATGCCATCATCGATGGCGATGGTGTTGAATTCCTTGGCGACGCCACCGGCAGCCTCGATCTCGCGCGCCACCAATTGGCCCATGTCCTTGAGGTGCACGTGGCCCGGGACGAACTGGGTGAAACTGTTCACCACGGCAATGATGGGTTTGCCAAAGTCGCCGTCCTTCATGCCGGTTGCACGCCACAAGGAACGGGCGCCAGCCATGTTGCGGCCATGGGTGGAGGTACGGGAACGGTAATGAGGCATGTAAATCTCCGTCTGAATCTGGTGCTGACGTCTTGTCATGGCACACGAACTATAATCGGCTAATTCTAGCCCACTCTGCGCTTTCGATGCTTCTTCATCCCCAGTTCGACCCCGTCGCCTTTTCAGTCGGCCCAATCTCGGTGCGCTGGTACGGTTTGATGTATCTCGTCGCCTTCGTTCAGTTTATTTTGCTCGGGCGCTACCGGATCAAGACCCGTCCGTCGATCCTGAATACCGAACAACTCGACGACCTGCTTTTTTACGGCATGCTCGGCGTGATCATCGGCGGTCGTCTTGGGCAAGTATTGTTTTACGATCCGGGCTATTACTTAGCCAATCCGCTGGAAATTTTCGCCGTCTGGAAAGGGGGCATGAGCTTCCATGGCGGCTTTCTCGGCGTCCTGTTCGCAACGGGACTGTGGGCGAACAAACAGAAGCTGAACTGGTGGGATGTCATGGATTTCGTCGCGCCGCTTGTCCCGCTCGGACTGGCCGCCGGGCGTCTCGGCAATTTCATCAACGGCGAATTGTGGGGTCGCGTCGCCGATGCCAGCCTGCCGTGGGCGATGATCTTCCCGCAATCCGGCGACATGCGGCCGCGCCACCCGTCGCAGCTTTATCACATTGCCCTCGAAGGCCTCATGCTCTTTTCAATTTTGTGGCTTTTTTCCGGTAGACCGCGAAATCGCGGTGCGATATCGGGCGTATTTCTAATCGGCTATGGCTGTTTCCGTTTCGTCACCGAATTCTTCCGCGAGCCGGACGCCGGCATTTTCGGGCAGTCCTACACGATCAGCATGGGCCAGTGGTTGTCGCTGCCGATGGTGCTAGCCGGCATCGCCTTGCTGGTGATCGCCAGTCGCCGGAAAACCCTATAATTATGGATTACGTTATTCACCACACGACAGGAATCGACTCATGACACGTCCGTTCAAGGTACTCGGCATCCAGCAAATCGCCATCGGCGGCCCCTCCAAGGAAAAGCTGCGCACATTGTGGGTCGAGAAATTCGGCCTGGAAATCACCAGCACCTTCGTTTCCGAACGTGAAAACGTCGACGAAGACATCTGCGCCATGGGCACCGGCCCGTTCAAGGTCGAAGTGGATCTCATGCAACCGCTCGACCCGGAAAAGAAGCCTGCCGTCCACGCCACCCCGCTCAATCACGTCGGCCTGTGGATCGACGACCTGCCCAAGGCTGTCGAATGGCTGTCGGCCAACGGCGTTCGTTTCGCCCCGGGCGGCATCCGCAAGGGCGCGGCCGGCTTCGACATCACCTTCCTGCATCCGAAGGGTAACGAGGAATTCCCGATCGGCGGCGAAGGCGTGCTGATCGAACTGGTCCAGGCCCCGCCCGAAGTCGTCTCGGCCTTCGCCAAGCTGGCTGCCCAATAAGCATCAATGGCAGACATCCCCGAGCACGAACTCGAGGAAACCCGGGCAGCGCTCGCCCCCACCCTGGAGGCGGCCGCTGCCATCCTGCCCCTGGTCGCCAAGCCCAGAAAGGCACGCTTCGACAAGAAGCTGAATGAACGCTGGATTGCCGCTGGGCAGCGACTTGCCGGCGCGTGGTCCAACCGCCACGGGGATGGCGCTGACGACATTCGCAGCGCCATTTTTTCACTCTACAGCCTCGCTATTGAAACCGCTGACGCGAACTGCCTGCGTCTTGGCGAGGCGCTGGCCAGTGCCGCCGATCGCCTGGACGCCCCACCGCTACCGCCACGCCTCGTAGCGGCCATGACGGCCACCATCGAATGCCTGACTGAAGCTGATGGATTGGAACACATCGCGTTTCCCGAAAGAGCCATGCACTTCGCCAAGCGTCTCGACGCTTGCGCGATGGCGTCAGGGGACGAGCGCTCGAGCGTGATCGACCAGCTCTTCATCGACGAAGCCAACGAACAAATCCAGGCGATGCACGACGCCTTGGCGACCCTGCCGCCTGACGCCTACGTTCTCATCACGGAAGCGCTGAAGCTAGCCCAAGAGGCTGAGCTCCTTGAAATCTGGGGGGTTATGCAATTGGCCAGGCAATTGTCGGCAACCATCAACCGCGAAGCATCTCGTCTTGACGATCCTCCCGTCAGGGAAAGCCTGGAGGGCCAGCTAAAGCAACTTAGCCTGGCCATAGCCGCAATCGATCCCTGACAAGCCTATTGGCTTGTGCCGAAACTCATCCCCACCCCTGTGAAGGGAAAGGTGTCGCGCGAGGAATCAAAGACGGCCCTTAGCCGATCACTCGCCAACTGGGCTTGGCGCTTGGCCTCTTCGGCTTCGTATTCAACCAGCGCCAAGGTCACCAGATTGGCGACGGCCTGCGCGAACAAGGCATGTTCTGACGTCCAGGGTTGAGGCTGCCCAACCTGTTCGAGACAGAGAACACCCTGCAACTCGCCACGACTGTGAATCGGCGTATCGAGAACGGCTGTCACACCGTGTCGAGGCAGGTAGTCTCCAGCAAAAGCGGAAGTCACTTCATGAACATAGGCATCATCAGCGGCAATGCTGCTACCTGCACGCAAGGCGTCCAGATAACCGGGATACTGGGTGTAGGGGATGCTTTCCCCCTTGCCATGACGCTGCGCGGACAACTCGAAGACATCCAGGCACAACAACTCACGCTGTTCAGTATTGAGCGCCCAGATGCTGACGCGCTCAACACCGGTCATGCGCGCGGCCGACTCGGTCAGAATGCTCAGCATCATGTCGAGTGAAGCCTCCTTGAAATAGGCGCCACGTGACAGGCAGGCAATCCCTTCCTGCAGCTCTGCTGACGACATCAGGGGTCTTCCGTTTCCCGGATTGACCATATTTTCCATAAGATTCCGACTATTCTCTCCCCAAGCGGGGCAACGATGCGTATCAGAATTTTATGGACTTCGCTTCAAGTCACCTGTGAAATCCACCACATCTTACAAAAGTAATAGCTTGGATTCAGTCTTACTCCGGACCCGGCGTCGTTTTGAAAATGAATGCGGCGCGTTGAACCTCGGTAATCCAGACCAGGCCATCACCATAGTGCCCAGTCTGCGCCACCTCGGTAATACGCTGGAAGATGACCTCGGCCACTTCGTCCGGTGCCACGATTTCGACACGCACCTTCGGCGTGTAATCGGTCAGTTCATCCTTGATCTTGGTCCGCGCCGGCACATGGCGCGACGCGGCACTACACCCCTCAACCTTGGTCACCGTCATGCCGGGAAAGCCCGGCAGCGCAACCAGTGCATCACGCAATACCGCCAATTTGTTGGGACGAATGACTGCCTTGATTTCTTTCATGCTTCGACCTCATTTTCATCAAACCAGCGGTAAATTGTGGGCAAAACCAGCAGCGTCAGCAGGGTGCAGGTAATCAGGCCGCCAATCACCACGATGGCCAGAGGGCGCTGCACCTCGGAACCCGGTCCGCTCGAAAACAGGAAGGGAATAAGACCGAGCATGGCCACCGTTGCCGTCATCATCACCGGCCGGAAACGCAGCGTGGCGCCTTCGACTACTGCGTCACGGATGCTCCGCCCCTGATCGCGTAAGCCGCGGATGTAGGACACCAGCACCACACCATTGAGCACGGCAATGCCCCACAGGGCGATGAAGCCAACCGAAGCCGGCACCGACAGGTATTCGCCACTGATGAACAGACCGATGACGCCACCGATGGACGCAAAGGGCAGCACGGTAATGATCAGTGTGGCAAAACGCAACGAGTTGAAGAGCAGGAAGAGCAGGAAAAAGATTGCCGCGATGGTGATCGGGATGATGATCGTCAAATGCCCCAGCGCCCGTTCCATGTTCTGGAACTGACCGCCCCACTCCAGATAATAGCCTTCGGGCAACTTGATCTGCGCTTCAACTTTTTGCTGCAGTTCGGCAACAAAGCCGCCAAGGTCTCGATCCTTGACGTTCACACCGATCACGATGCGCCGTTTGCCCAGTTCGCGCGAAATCTGCGCAGGGCCATCCTGCACACGGATCTTGGCGACGTCGGTGAGGCGCACCTGCGCACCATTCGGTGAGGTAATCAGCACATTCGAAATCGCCTCGACGTTATTGCGGAAGCGCTCCGGCAAGCGGACTACCCCCGGAAAACGTCTTTCGCCTTCGAAGATTTCCGTGACCACCTTGCCGCCAATGGCGGTCTCCAGCACATCATTCACATCCGACACATTGAGGCCGAGGCGGGCAATCGCCTGCCGGTCAATTTCGATTGATAGATACTGTTGCCCGCTGACCTTCTCGATCCGCAAGTCCTGCGCACCCTGCAAAGTCTGCGCAACCTTGCCGATCTGGCCGGCCAGTTTCTTCAGTTGATCGATATCGTCACCAAAGACCTTGACGGCAATATCAGAGCGGACACCGGTGACCATTTCATCGACCCGGTCCGAAATCGGCTGCGCCATGACCACCTGAACACCTGGCAGCGCCTTCAACTTCTCGCGCATGGCATCCTGAATGTCATCCTGGGTCCAGCCCGACGGCCATTCGCTGCGCGGCTTCAGGCTGACAATCGGCGTGGACTCGTTCGGCCCCTGCGGGTCGGCCGGCGACTCGCCACGGCCGACGCCGGATACAGCCGACTTGACACCGGGCACCTGCATGACCAGACGCATGGCTTCCATTTCCATCTTGATAGACTCTTCAAGCGAAATGTTCGGCACACGATTGATGCCTGGCACAACCGACCCTTCCTTCATTTCAGGGATGAATGCAGTGCCCAGGAAAGGCAACGTTGCTATGGTCAGGCCAAAAGCCAGCACCGCCGCGCCCACCGTCTTCTTTTCGTTAGCCAAGGCCCAGTGCAGCATTTTCAGATAACGCTGCTTCATCACCGCGATCAAACGCGTGTCGTGGTCTCCATCGTGCGCTGGCGGCTTCAACAGATAGGTCGACATCACCGGCGTCAGGGTCAGAGAAAGCACCAGCGAAATGGCCAGTGCAATGGCGATGGTGTAGGCGAGCGGCGCAAACATCTTGCCTTCCATGCCTTGCAGGGTCATCAGCGGCAGGAACACCAGAATAATGATGCCAACGCCGAAAATAACCGGCGTCGCCACCTCGACCACGGCATGCAGGATGACGCGTAGCTGGCTCTCGCCGGTTTTTGCCTTGCGGCCCAGTTGCAGGTAAGCGTTCTCGACGACGACTACGGAGCCGTCGACCATCAGGCCAATGGCAATCGCCAGACCGCCGAGCGACATCAGATTGGCGGAAATGCCCAGCTTGTTCATCGCCACAAAAGTAAGTAATGGGGTCAGCACCAGTGTCGCGACCACAATCAGGGAGGAACGCACATCGCCAAGGAAGAGGAAAAGCACGACGATAACCAGCAACACGCCTTCGAGCAGCACTTTGGTTACTGTCCACAGTGCCGCATCGACTAGTTCCGAGCGATCGTAATAGGCGACGATTTTCAGGCCATCCGGCAGCATGCCCTTGGCGTTGATCTCGTCGACCCGCGCCTTGATCTTGCCGACAACAGCCTTGGCGTTGCCGCCGGAAAGCATCATGACGACGCCGCCGACCGCCTCGGTCGTACCATTCTTGATGACCGCGCCCTGACGAACCTCATGGCCGATCTGCACTTCGGCCACATCGCGCACAAAGACCGGCACGCCGTCCTTTTCCTTGAGCACGATTACGCGCAGATCTTCCAGATCCTTGACCAGGCCAACTCCACGAATCAGATATTGCTCGGCATATTGCGGCAGCACACCGCCGCCGGCATTGGCATTGTTGCGCCCGACCGCCTGATAGACATCCGCGATGCTCAGCCCGAAATGGCGCAATTTATCGGGGTTGACCAGCACTTGATATTGCTTGGCGAAGCCCCCCTGAGAATTGATTTCAGCCACACCGGGAATCGAGCGCAGCAATGGGCGCACCACCCAGTCCTGGGCGGTACGGCGCTGCATCAGCTCATCTTCGGTAAGCACCCGATCACCGTCATCGGGACGCTCCAGCGTGTACTGATAGACCTCGCCCAAGCCAGTCGAAACCGGCCCAAGCACTGGCGAGATACCGGCGGGCAGACGCGTACCAACTTCCAGCAGGCGCTCCATGACCAGTTGGCGGGCAAAATAGAGATCGGTCTTGTCGTTGAACACCAGCGTGATCAGCGACAGGCCCGGTTTGTTCAATGAACGCATCTCTTCCAGACCAGGCAAACCGGTCATCGCCACTTCCAGCGGCACGGTGGCAAAACGCTCGACCTCCTCGGGAGAACGCCCCGGCGCTTCGGTGGCGATCTGGACCTGAATGTTGGTCACATCCGGGAAGGCATCAACCGACAGTTTGCGTGCCGCATCCAGGCCAAAGAAAAACAGTATGGCGGCGACCACCGCAACGATAAGGCGCTGCCCAAGCGCACTGCGGACTAGGGATTCGATCACGAGCCCTCCATTTCCTTGCGATTGCGCTCATTGTTGAGGTGGAAGGCGCCATCGACGACAAGCTTTTCTTCCCCCTTCAATCCGGAGACCACGACCCGTTGCCCGGCCTGCTCGGGCCCGAGCTTGACCTTGGTCAGACGAAAAGCGCCTTCACCGATGGCGACAAAGACATGGTCTTCGTCATTTTCGCGAACCACGGCACTGGCAGGTACAACCATCCGATCAACCGCGCGTGCCTCGATCAGCATGGAAGCCAGCATGGCCGGTTTGAGCCGGCCGTCCCGATTGTCCAGTTCGGTGCGCACCAATACCGTACGTGTTTCCGGGTTGATCGTCTGACCGACAAAGATCAACTTGCCGACCAGTTTTTCGTTGCCCAGCGCCGGTACTTCAATACTGACCGACTGCCCGACCTTGACCTGGCTGACCTGCTGCTCCGGCACCTGGGCAACGGCCCACAGCCGCGAAAGATCGGCAACGACAAACAGGGAATCGGCCGGTTGCACGACCTGCCCTTGCGCCAGCTTGCGTTCAACGACGACACCGCTCATGGTTGCCGCCACCGGCGTCACGGAATTGACTTCGCCCTGCTTGCCCAGACGATCAATGGCCGCCGTGCTGACGCCCAGCAATTGCAATTGATCGCTGGCCGCCCGAGTTTCGGCCTTCGAAATCTGGTATTCGCTTTCCCGGCGCTGCAGCTCGGCCGCACCAATCACGTCAGCCTCGAACAAGGCCTTGGCGCGTTCGGCATTCCGCCGATTCAGTTCGAGCTGGGCGCGCGCCTTGAGATAGGCCAGTTGCTGGCTAGACAATTCGCTACTGTTCAACCTGGCGAGCACCTCGCCCTTTTTGACGCTCTGGCCAAGCAGGGCATCGATATCCGTTACCCGGCCAGTGACCGTAGCACCAATCCGGGCCAGACGTTGCTCGTCAAAGTCGATACGACCACTGACGCGCAGCGTTTCGGCCACAGGCTGGGTACTGACGTTGCTCAGTTTGAGCTGGGCGAGCAGCTCCTGCGATGGCAGGACAGTCAGGGGGTCGCGCACCTGCTGCGCCGCCGCCTTGTTGTTCTCCTGATTGCAGCCGGCCAGCACTGCCACGGTCAACAGGAAAAATAGGGCTTTTTTCATTATTCTTTTCCTCCGGGAAGCGCCCGTAGTCGTTCAATTTCAACCCAGGCCGATGCCAATTCGTAGCGCGCTGCAATCAGTTCAGCGCGAGCGGCGCGAAAAACACGCCGCGCATCGAGCACGTCGAGAAAACCGCGTTCGCCGAAACGATAAGCCGCTTCGGCCACCTTCACAGCCGCTTCGGCCTGTTTGAGAATGCCAGACTCCAGTGCACCTACCTGGGCCTGAGCAATTTCGTATTGCTGGACAGCGATTTCAAGCTGCTGGGCCAGAGAAAACTCCTGCGCCGCCAACTCATGACGAGCCCGCGCCAACTGTGCCGATGCTTCGCCAACCGGGCCGCTGCGCCGATCCCAGAGTGGAATCGAGACGACGACACCGAACTTGTTCGCACGCATATCGGGGTCTTCATCCACGCCAGCTTTCAGCGCCACATTGGGCCAACGCTGGCGTCGTTCGAGATCAAGCAGATGCTGGGCACGCACCATTTCGGAGCGCGCGCGCGCCAAATCCGGGCTGGTTTCGGCCAGTTGTTTGCGCAAACCATCCAGCGGGGGCAGTTCCGGCACATCCCGCAAACGGCCACGCAGCGTAAAGTCGGCTGGCAAGGCACCGCCTACGCTCTGACGCAAATGCGAACGCGCCTGCTCGCCGCGAAAACCAGCCGCCTGGGCAATTTTCTGGACGTTCAGCAACTCGGCGTCGGCCTTGATCAGCTCGAAGCGAGGCGCCTCGCCGGTTTCGACACGCAAGGCGATACGCGAGCGCACACTCTCCATGGCTGCCAGGTCTTCACGCGTGTTGCTCAGTTCAACATCGCGCCGCAAGACCTCAAAGTAGCGCAGGCGCAGGCGCGCCAGGGTATCCGCCTCAAAGGCCCTGACCGCCGCCGTCGTCGACTCCAGTCCTGCCTCCGCCGCGCCAATCCGCGCCGCTCGCCGCCACGGCATATCGAGCGGCTGAGTCAGGGTGACGCTACGCGCGTCGCCCGTATTGCCACCGACCCCGCGCGATCTGGAGGTTCCGCCCAAATATTCCAGCTCAGGGTTGGGAAAGGCGCCAGCGCTATCGACCGCATAGCGCGCAGCCGTTATCTGTTCGCGCGCCGCCATCACGGAGCGGCTGGACGACAATGCCAGCTCCTCGAGCTTCGGCAGATCGAATTCGGGCTGCGCGACGGCGAGCGTCGCGCCCATGCCCAAAGCGAAGGTCAGTATTTTTGTGCAATGCATCATGATGCCTACTTAGCAAACCGCGTGCCATTGGCTGGCCACGGTTAACGGCCTCCCAAGGCAGCAATGCGTTCTTCAAGCGGCGGATGGGTCGAGAACAAGGCCATCCAGCTACTGCCACCCGCAATGCCCGAGGCCGCCATGTTTTGCGGCAGAGGTTCGGTGTGCAGGTTGCCCAGGCGACGCAGCGCGTTTTGCATCGGCACTGGCGAGCCCATCAGGCCGGAGGCACCGGCATCGGCACGGAATTCGCGCTGACGCGAGAACCAGGCGACGATGATGCTGGCGAGCAGACCAAAAATAACTTCGCAGATCAGGCTAGTCACCATGTAACCGATGCCGGGACCCGTGTTTTCGCTGTCGCCGCGACGCAGGAAGCTATCGACGAGGTAGCCGACGATGCGCGAGAGGAAGACAACGAAGGTATTCACCACGCCCTGGATCAGCGTCATCGTCACCATGTCGCCATTGGCGATGTGGGCGACTTCGTGGGCCAGAACAGCTTCGGCCTCGTCACGCGTCATGCCCTGCAACAGGCCGGTCGACACGGCAACCAGCGAACTGTTTTTGCTGGCGCCCGTGGCGAAAGCATTTGGCTCGCCCTCGTAGATGGCGACTTCCGGCATCGGCAGGTTGGCGCGCTTGGCCAGTTTGGCGACGGTTTCGACCAGCCAGAGTTCGGTTGACGTCGTGGGCGACTCGATGACTTGGGCGCCGGTACTCCACTTGGCCATGGTTTTCGACATGAGCAGGGATATAAAGGCGCCACCAAAACCGATCACGGCCGCGAAGACAAAGAGCATACCGACGTTCAGACCGTTCGCGGTCAAATAGCGATTGACCCCGAGCAGGCTCGTCGCGACGCTGAGCACGAGCATGACAGCCAGGTTGGTGGCCAGAAAAAGGACAATGCGTTTCATATTGAACTCCTCGGATTGTGAGACGGGCGAATGATATTGCTTTGCAACAAACTAAAAAATCGGAGCAAAATGGAAATATACTTCGATTTTTCCTGAAATAACTATGACCCCAATCAACTTCAAACACCTCCATTATTTCTGGGTCGTCGCACAGGAAGGTAGCATCACCCGTGCGGCAGAGCGTCTTGGCGTTGCGGTCCAGACCATCAGCGGGCAGCTTTCATTGCTGGAACGACAATTGGGCAAGGCATTGTTCAATAGCCAGGGGCGCGGCCTCGTGTTGAGTGAGGCCGGGCGCGTCGCACAAGGATACGCCGATCAGATTTTCCAGTTGGGCGACGCGCTTTCGGAAGCGCTCGAGCAAGTCGGCAGCGAGTCCACTCTGCGTTTGCGCGCCGGCATTTCAGATGGCATTCCGAAATTGCTGGCGTATCGCCTGCTGTCGACGGTCACAAGCATGCCAGCGGATGTACGGCTGATCTGCGACGAGGGCGAATTCGAGGCCCTGCTCGCCGACCTCGCGCTGCATCGATTGGACGTTGTCCTGACCGACCGTGCCGCTCCGGTCAGCGCCAATCTCAAGGTATTCAGTACACCGCTCGGGGAGTTTGCTACCGGATTGTTTGCGACGCCGGCCTTGGCCGAGCGCTATCGCCCTGACTTCCCGGCATCGCTGGATGGCGCGCCCCTGCTCCTGCCCTCCCGCCACAACGCCCTGCGTGGTCGCATCGATCGCTGGCTGGAAAACACGAACATTCACCCGAAGATCGTCGGCGAATTCGAGGACAGTGCCCTGCTGACGACCTTCGGCCGCGGCGGCTTGGGCATTTTCCCGGCCCCGCTGGCGCTGGCCGAGCAGGTGGCCAGCCAGTTGAATGCCGTGCCGCTCGGCGCCATGACGGGTGTCAGCGAACACATCTTTGCCATCTCCAACGAGCGCCGCATCCGCCACCCTGCCGTCGAGGCACTTTGTGCTGCGGCGCCACAAGGGCTGGTTGAGGCGAGGGTATAATTTCGACCCCCCAACGTAGAAAAGTAAAAGACCAATGCAGCTGTTTCGCAAGACTTCCCTGCTCGTCCTGAGCCTTGTTCTCGCCGCCCAGGCCATGGCCCAGCAACTTCCCGTGCCGCCGTCGCTGGCCGCCAAATCTTGGCTGCTGCTCGAGGTTGGTTCCAACCAGGTGCTCACGACGGAGAAACCGGACGAGCGCCTGGAACCGGCATCGCTGACCAAGCTGATGACGGCCTACCTGACCTTCTCCGCCTTGCACAAGAAGACGCTCTCCCTTGAACAGCCGTTGCCGGTTTCCGAGAAGGCCTGGCGGACGGGCGGATCGAAGATGTTCATCCGCGTCGACACGCAGGTGCCGGTGGAAGACCTGATCAAGGGCATGATCGTCCAGTCCGGCAACGATGCCTGCGTGACGCTGGCTGAAGGTATTGCCGGCAGCGAGGAAAACTTTGCGCAGATGATGAATCGCGAGGCCAAGCGGCTGGGCATGAATGCATCGAGCTTCCGCAACTCGACCGGCCTGCCCGATCCGGAGCACTACACCACGGCGCGCGATCTCTCATTGCTCGCATCCGCCCTGATCCGCGACTTCCCCGAGGAATACAAGAAGTATTACTCGATGAAGGAATACACCTACAACGGCATCACGCAACCCAACCGCAACCGCCTGCTCTTCATCGACCCGACGGTTGATGGCGTCAAGACAGGCCACACCGAGGCCGCCGGCTACTGCCTGATTTCCTCCGCCCTGCGCGACAAGCGCCGCCTGCTCTCGGTTGTGCTTGGCACCGCGTCGGACAGCGCCCGGGCAAGCGAATCGCAGAAGCTGCTCAACTGGGGCTATATCTCCTACGACGCCGTCGCACTGTTTGCCAAGGATCAGACCGTATCGACGCTTCGCGTCTGGAAGGGTGCCCAGAGCGAAGTCAAGGCGGGCTTTACCGGGGACCTGTCGATTGCCGTACCCAAGGGTTATGCCGACAAGGTGAAGAGCGATTTCGTCGCCGAACCGCGCCTGATCGCGCCCATCGAGGCAGGTCAGAAGCTGGGCGTGCTCAAGGTGACGATCGAAGGCAAGCCGTACAACGAATACCCGGTCGTCGCACTTGAAAATGTGCCGCTCGGCAATATCTTCATTCGTATCCTCGACACCATTCGACTCTGGTTCAACTAAATCCAATGACGCCCTATGTCGCCGACCCCGTTTTCCTGAACGGCCAGTTCAAGCCGCTGGCCGAGGCGGGTGTTTCACCGCTCGACCGCGGTTTTCTGTATGGCGACGGCGTCTATGAAGTGATCCCGGTCTATTCGCGCCGGGCCTTCCGCATCGACGAGCACCTCAAGCGACTGCAGGCGACGCTGAATGGCATCAAGCTGGCCAATCCGCTGAGCGCCGATGGCTGGAAAGAAGTGGTATTGAAACTGATCGAAGCGGCGCCCTGGGACGACCAGTCGATCTACCTGCAGGTCACGCGCGGCGCCGACGACAAGCGCGACCACGCCTTTCCGCCGAACAGCGTGCCGCCAACCGCCTTTGCGTTTTCTTCACCGCTGGTCACGACCCCGGCTGAGGTGCGTGCAAAAGGCGTGGCGGCGATCACCGTACCCGACCTGCGCTGGTCGCGCTGCGACCTCAAGGTCATCTCGCTGCTGGCCAACGTGCTGGCCCGCCAGGAGGCCGTCGAGCAGGGTTGCGCCGAAGCGCTATTGATTCGCGATGGTTTCATGAAGGAAGGCGCCGCCTCAAACATCTTCATCGTCAAGGATGGCATCCTCCATGCGCCGCCCAAGACTCACCTGATGTTGCCGGGCATCACCTACGATGTGATCCTCGAATTGGCCGAATCTCACGGTCAACCGGTAAAAATCGCCGAAATCGAAGAAACTGAACTTCGGGCCGCCGACGAGGTCTGGATGACCTCATCGACCAAAGAGATTCTGGCGATCACGACCCTCGACGGCCAACCGGTCGGCACCGGCAAGCCGGGACCGCTCGGCGAACAGATGTGGCAGTGGTACCAGGACTTCAAGAACACCGTAATGCGCAAAGGCTGAGATGGCTTCGTACAAGGACACCCTCCTCGAATTTCCCTGTGAATTTCCGCTCAAGATCATGGGCAAGGCCCATGACTCGCTGGCCCAGGTCGTCCTCGACATCGTCACCGTGCACGCCCCGGACTTCGATGGCGCAACGATGGAAATGCGTGCCAGCTCGGGTGGCAATTACATCAGCCTGACGTGCACCGTCATCGCCCGCTCCAAGCCGCAGCTCGACGCCCTGTACACCGACCTGAGCGGTCACCCGATGATCAAGGTCGTGCTGTAAGTGCCTCCTGTCGTCAAACGCCTGGGCCGGGTCGATTACCAACCCACCTTCCAGGCCATGCAGGATTTCACGGCCCACCGTACGGCCGAAACCCCGGACGAAATCTGGATTGTCGAACACCCGCCGGTCTACACGCTGGGCCAGGCCGGCAAACCGGAGCACATCCTGCGCGACGTCGGCATTCCGCTGGTCAAGATCGACCGCGGCGGCCAGGTCACTTACCACGGGCCAGGCCAGGTCGTGATCTACCTGCTGCTCGACCTGTCTCGCCTGAAAATCAAGGTGCGCGAATTGGTCAGCGCCATCGAGCAGGCGGTCATCAACCTGCTGGCCGACTATAAGGTCACGGCCGAACGCCGTGACGGCGCGCCCGGCGTCTATGTCGGTGACGCCAAGATCGCCGCCCTCGGCCTGCGCATTCGCAACGGCTGCTCGTACCACGGTGTCTCGCTCAATGTCGATATGGATCTTTCCCCCTTTGCGGCGATCAATCCCTGCGGCTATGCTGGCCTGAAGGTCATCCAGACCAAGGACTTCAATATTCCGCTCACCGCTCACGAGGCCGGCGAGCAACTCTCTCAACACTTGCTACAGCAACTGGACAAATAGAAATGGCTGAAAAAGGCGTCAAACAAAAAGGCGAACTCAAGACCGCACGCATCCCCATCAAAATCGTCCCGGTCGACACGCCGCTACGCAAACCCGAGTGGATACGCGTCAAGGCCGGCAACAGCGCCGGCCGCTTCGGCGAGATCAAGGCCATGCTGCGCGAAAAGAAGCTGCACACCGTCTGCGAGGAAGCCACCTGCCCGAACATCGGCGAATGCTTCGGCCGCGGCACGGCGACCTTCATGATCCTCGGCGACATCTGCACCCGCCGCTGCCCGTTCTGCGACGTCGGCCACGGCCAGCCCCTGCCGCCCAACCCCGACGAACCACGCGAACTGGCCGAATCGGTCGCTACGCTGAAGCTGCGCTACGTCGTGATCACCAGCGTCGACCGCGACGACCTGCGCGACGGCGGCGCCCAGCACTTCGTCGACGTCATCCGCAACACGCGCGAGCTGTCGCCGACGACCACCATCGAAACCCTGGTGCCCGACTTCCGCGGCCGCATGGATGTCGCCCTTGAGGTCCTCGGCGGCGCCCTGCCCGACGTGCTCAACCACAATCTCGAAACCGTGCCCCGCCTCTACAAGCAAGCCCGCCCCGGCGCCGATTACAAGCACTCGCTCGAATTCCTCAAGCAGTTCAAGGCGCGCTACCCGAACGTGTCGACCAAGTCCGGCCTGATGGTCGGCCTGGGCGAAACCGACGAGGAAATTCTGGAAGTCATGCGCGACCTGCGCGCCCACGACGTCGAGATGCTGACCATCGGCCAGTACCTCGCGCCGTCCGGCCACCACCTGCCGGTCACGCGCTACGTCCATCCCGACACCTTCAAGATGTTCGAGGAAGAAGCCAAGAAAATGGGTTTCACCGGCGCCGCCTGCGCCCCGATGGTCCGCTCCAGCTACTGGGCCGACCAGCAAGCCCACAGCGCCGGCGTCGCCTGACGCCAAGGCTGCCGGGGGAGCCTTTCACGGTCAACCGGAAAAAACGGCCAAAATGAAAATGCCCAGCACAGCGCTGGGCATTTTTCATTTTGGCATTACCTCGTGCCGGGTGGCGGCGGAGGGGGCGCTCCTGGCGGCGGCGGGGGAATGCCGGCATCCGTTGATCTTACGGGGCGCTGAGTCGCCATGTTAGCTGGCACCGGCACGCGATGGCCCTTGGTATACATGCACTGGATGTAGGCGCTGTCGTACTGGCGCTGAGTCCCTACGCCAGACGAACGCGCGGCATCGGCGCCGGTAGCTGTTCCGAGCAGCAAGCCGACTCCGGCTCCGGTCGCCGCCCCACGGGCATCGCCACCAATGGCAGCACCGGCGACGGCGCCCACGGCGGCACCAACCGCCGCACTGGTCACGGCTGATTCCCTGGAGGCATCGCCAGCCGTCTTTCCACCAATCTGGATATGCGCATACTGACGACAGTACTGATCGTCTTCACGGAAGCGCTCGATGCTCTGTCCCGTTCCCGGCAAGACCATCACCGTCGGGCCGGTCGGCAGGACCGTGCAAGCGCCGAGCAACAGGGCGCTGGCCAGCAGCGTGAATCGGGTTTTCGGCATTTTCCGGTCAGCCATGATCATTTCTCCGGTTGGGGCAAAACCTTCTGCCAGCCGCCCGGACATTCCTTGACGTAGGGGTAGTAGCCCTGGGCGCTCTTGCAGAAGTACCAGTATTGCTGACCAGACTCCGGCGCAGATTCCTGGGACTGTTCGATATAGACCTGCGGTTGCGGCGGCGGAACCACGATGACCTGCGGCGGCGGATAGTAGTACGGCGCCGGATACCAGGGGCCCCAAACCGGACCGCCGATATAAACGCCGACCCGCCCGCGCACGCCATGAGCGGATGCGTCGGAAACCACGCCAGCCATCAGCGTGGCCAGCAACACCATCAGGAATCCGTGGAATTTCATGCTCACGCCCAACCTTCCAATAACACGCTTTAAAGATAGCGAATTATCGGCGGGTCGGGCGAACTAAATTGCTACAGATTGTAATCAGAGCAACTTCAGCTTTTTCGCCGCTTCGCGCAGCTCCCCGCGGAAATTCGGGTGGGCAATGGCGATCAGGGCTTCGGTACGCTGCTTGGCCGTCTTGCCGCGCAACTGGGCCACGCCATATTCCGTGACGACGTAGTTGATATCGTTCTTGCTCGTCGAGACGTGCGTCCCGGCAGTCAGCGTCGGGACGATCCGGGAAATGGTGTCGTCCTTGGCCGTCGACGGCAGCACGATGAAGGCCTTGCCGCCTTTTGAACGGTTGGCCGCGCGCACGAAATCGGACTGACCGCCAGTGCCGGAGTAGGGAATCGGCCCCAGGCTTTCCGAACCGCACTGCCCCATGAAGTCGATCTGCATGGTCGCGTTGATGGCGTGCAGGTTGTCGTTCTGACCGGCCAGATAAGGATCGTTGGTGACGTCGACCGGATGCATTTCGAGACCCGGATTGCGGTTCATGAACTGGTAGAGCTTCTTCGAACCGAGGGCGAAGGTCGCCAGGATCTTGCCCGGGTTGTAGTTCTTCTTGCGGTTGGTCACGACGCCCGCTTCGACCAGGGACATGATGCCGTCGCCGACCATCTCGGTGTGAATGCCGAGATCGTGCTTGTGGGTCAGCTGCATGACCACGGCGTCAGGAATGCCGCCGTAGCCGATCTGCAGGGTGGCACCGTCGGGAATCATGTCGGCGACGTATTTGCCGATGGCTTCCTGGACCGGGCCGATCTTCGGCAGACCGACTTCGAGAATGGGATCGTCGCTCTCGCACAGGGCTGCCACCTGGGAAATATGAATGTGGCAGCTGCCGTTGGCGAAGGGCACGTTCGGATTGACCTCGAGCACCACGGCGCGGGCGCGGCGAATGGCGGCCATGGTGTAGTCCGGCGCCAGCGCCAGGGAGAAAAAGCCGTGCTCGTCCATCGGCGAGGCCATGCTGAAAACGACATCGGCCGGCATCAAGCCGCGATCCAGCAGCGAGGGCATTTCCGAGAAATAGGACGGAATGAAGTCGACCCAGCCTTCCTTGCCACCCGGACGGGTCGCGCCGCTGTAGAAATAGGCGGTATGACGGACATTGTCGACGGTTTCCGGATCGAGGTAGCCGAACTTGCGCACGGCCAGAATCTGCGACACCTGCACGCCGCGGAAATCGCGACGGGCATCGGACAGTGCCGTCAGCAGGCTCGGCGGTTCGCCGACGGCAGTCGGCACAACGATGGTGTCGCCGTTCTTGACGACGCGGATGGCATCCACGGCAGACATGCGCTTTTGCTGATACAGAGCCTGGACAGACATGTGTTATCTCCTGAACTTATTTTTGCAAAACCTTGATCGTCGCATGGCGGTCAGACCAATATGCTGACAAAGATCAAATCACCATGCGTATTGCATCGCAGCAATCAAACCTTCCGGTTACTGCCAGCCACCATGCGGATTTCAAACAAGCGGCACTCGAGCGGACCGTTGAATAGCGGCGTCTTGCGGCTGGGTTTGAGGCCCACCAGCTTTGGCAAGCGCAGGTCGGCCGTAAAGAAGAAGCAGTTCCAGCCGGCCCAATGCTTCTTGAGGGCGGAACCGAGTTGCGGATAGAAAGCTGCCAGCTCGTCCTGTTCGCCAATGCGTTCCCCGTAGGGCGGATTGGTGACGAGGATGCCGTGATCGGTCAGCGGCTGGGTTTCGAGCAGATCCTCCCGGTCGACCGTGACGATACCGCCAAATCCCGCTTCCTGCAGGTTGCGCCGGGTCGCCCGCACAGCCTTGTCGTCGATGTCGTAGCCGCGGATATCGAGCGGTTCAACTGGCTTGACGCGCGCTTCGGCCGCCTGGCGGATATTCGCCCAGTTGAGCGCCTCGAAATTGCGCAGCATTTCGAAGGCGAAGCCGCGGTCCAGCCCCGGTGCGCGGTCGAGCGCCATCTGCACGGCTTCGAGCAGGAAAGTGCCGCTGCCGCACATCGGGTCGACCAGCGGCGTGCCGGGTTGCCAGCCGGTGATCTTGAGAATGCCGGCCGCCAGGTTTTCCTTGAGCGGCGCGTCGACACTGGCCTTGCGGAAGCCGCGCTGCCAGAGCGGCTGACCGGAGGTGTCAAGGTAGAGCGTGCATTCGTTTTCCGACAGGAAAACGTGGACGCTGACATCGGGATGGCGGGTTTCGATGTTCGGCCGGTCGCCGCGATCTTCGCGGAAGCGGTCGCAGATGGCGTCCTTGACGCGCAGGGTGACGAAATCGAGCGATTTGAGCGGGCACTTGATGGCCGTCGTCACCACACGCATGGTGCGCGTCACGTCGAAGTGGTTGGGCCACAACTGGCGGACTGCCAGGCGGTAGATATCGTCTTCCTTCTGGTACGGCCCCTTGACGATGTGCCAGAGGATGCGGGTGGCGAGGCGCGATTCGAGATTGGCGCGGTAGCAGACCGACCACTCGCCGGAGAAGAAGACCCCGCCGTGGGTCGTCCGCAGCTCCTCGCCGCCGACGGCACGCAGTTCTTCCAGCAGGTGTTCTTCCAGCCCGCGCGGGCAGATGGCGAAATATTTGTTCATGTCAGAAGGGCTTGAGCACGACGAGGAAAAGGACGATGAGCAGGATGATGACCGGCAGTTCGTTGTAGAAACGGTACCAGATGTGCGTCTTCTTGTTGCCGCCGCTCTGGAACTGCTTGAGCACCCGACCACAATGCCAGTGATAGAGCGCGAGTACAGCGACCAGGGTGGTCTTGGCATGCAGCCAGCCGCCGGTAAAACCATAGCCGAACCACAGCCAGAAGCCGAGCACGATGGCCAGCACGCCGAGCGGCGTCATGAACTTGTACAGCTTGCCGGCCATGAGCAGCAGGCGGTCCCGCTCGGCGACGCTGTCTTCCGGCACCATGGCCAGATTCACAAAAATGCGCGGCAGGTAGAACAGGCCGGCAAACCACGAAATCACCATCCAGATATGCAAGGTCTTCACGACGAGCATGCGTTTCTCCTATTGCGCAGCCTGACGGGCTGCTTTCGCCTCGGCGATCCCGACATCGACGGTCGGGTAGGCGAGGCGTAGTTTTAGTTCTGTTTTCAGGCGCTGGTTGCCGATTTGCCGGGACTCGCGCATGAAGGACATCTGTACCGGCGACAAGGTCCGCTCTGCCTCTTCGCGCGAAATGCGCGGCGGACGCGGCAGGTCGAACGCATCGGCAACCCGGTCGAAATACTCGGCCATCTTGAGCCCGGAATCGTCGACGACATTGTAGACGCGGTTAGCGCCGCCATGGCGTATTGCGGCGATGCAGGCGGCAGCCAGATCGTCGGCGTGGATGTGGTTGGTGTGGGCATCGTCGGCCTCGAGCAGCGCCGGCAGCGCCCGCTGAATGCGCTCGATGGGCAGGCGATCCGCTGCGTAGATGCCCGGTGCGCGCAGGATGGAGACCGCGACGCCGTTGCGTCGCCCCCATGACCGCAGGACGTTTTCGGCATCGACCCGGCGGGCGGCGCGGGCGCTTTCGGGATTCGGCATGCGTGTCTCATCGATCTGCGCGCCGCCGCAATCGCCGTAAACCCCTGTCGTGCTTACGTAAACCAGACGCCGTGGTAGACTTTTGCCCTTGCCAAGCGCCGCCAGCAGATTGCGGGTACGCGTGTCGTGACGGCCCTCGCCGGGCGGTGGCGCCAGATGCAGCACGATGTCGGCCAGGCCGGCCAGACGCTGCAGGCTGCCCCGGTCGTCGAGATCGCCGAGCACCGGGATCGCCCCGGCCTCACGCCAGGCGGCGGCCCGTGACGGATCGCGCAGCAGTGCATGGACGCGGGCGGGATGCGCGGCAAGACGGGAGAGAATGCGGCGGGCGACGTCCCCGCTGCCGACAATCAGGATTTTTTGCACGCCGGCATTGTAGCCGACGACCAAGGGGAATTTATGAGCTACCAGATCACCGTCCAGCCAAGCGGCCGCAGCTTCACGGCCGAGACCGGCGAAACCCTGCTCGATGCGGGCCTGCGCCAGGGACTGATTCTTCCATACGGCTGCAAGGATGGCGCCTGCGGTGCCTGCAAGGGCAAGGTCGCCAGCGGCACGGTCGATCACGGCAAGTCGCAAGCCCATGCCCTGACCGAGGATGAAAAGGCCGCCGGCCTGACGCTCTATTGCTGCGCCACGGCCCAGTCCGATCTGGTCATCGAATGCAAGCAGTTGGCCCTGGCCAGCGACATTCCGGTCAAGACCCTGCCTTCGCGCATCGAAAAACTCGACAAGCTGGCGCCGGACGTCATCGAGATGCACCTGCGCCTGCCGGCCAGCGAGCGCTTCCAGTTCCTCGCCGGCCAGTACATCGATTTCCTGCTCAAGGACGGCAAGAAGCGCAGCTATTCGCTGGCCAGCGCACCGGAAGACGACGGTCCGCTGCAACTCCAGATCCGCCATGTGCCCGGCGGCCTGTTCACCGAGCAGGTTTTCTCGACCCTCAAGCTGCGCGACATCCTGCGCTTCAACGGCCCGCATGGCAGCTTCTACCTGCGCGAGGACTCGGCCAAACCGGTCATCCTGCTCGCCGGCGGCACGGGTTTCGCGCCGGTCAAATCCATCGTCGAGCACGCCATCGCCAAGGGCATGACGCGCCCGATGTTCATCTACTGGGGCGCCAAGGCGCGCATCGATCTGTACCAGCACGCGCTGCCGGAAAAATGGGCGGCCGAGCACACCCACATCCGCTACGTGCCGGTGCTCTCCGAGCCGGCCGCGGGTGACGACTGGGCGGGCCGGACCGGCTTCGTGCATCAGGCGGTGCTGGCTGATTTCGCCGATCTGTCCGCTTACCAGGTCTATGCCTGCGGCTCGCCGCTGATGATCGACGCGGCGCGGCGCGATTTCGTCGCGCAAGGGCTGCCGGAAGAAGAATTCTTCTCCGACGCCTTCACGTTTTCGACGACCTGATCGCCAACAAAAATTTTAATTTTGGGCATTTTTTCCGGTTGACCGTGAGATCGACCGGAAACGGCAAACAATTCGTCATCCCCGCACAAGCGGGGATCCAGTTCGTTGATTTTTCTGGATTCCCGCCTGCGCGGGAATGACATACCCGATCTATTCAGCGCGTTCCAGCCGCCGGAAACGGGTCAGGCGCACGTCCACCGTCATCGCCAAGGCAGTCAGCGCCGCCGCCCGCGCCCGCCCCTCGGCCGTGGCCCGGTAGAGATGCGGCGTCATGGCCAAGAGGTCGGCTATCGGCTCGGCGCCGTCGATGCGGAGCGGAAAGCGCAGCGTTTCCGTCGCCGCCAGGGCAAAGCCCTCGGGCGCACGCAGGTCGACCGGTCGTTCCGGCTTGAGCACGGGGTAGATGATTTCGCGCAATTCGCGCAGGTGATCCGGCCCGGCATCGACCTGGAGCAGTTCGCCGCCGGGTTTGAGTACCCGCGCGAACTCGGCATAGACCGGAAAACCGAACAGGCAGAGCACGCGGTCCAGGGTCGCCGGCAAGACCGGCAGATGCGCGTTGCTGCCGACCACCCAGTTGGCGCGCTTGTCCTGTTTCGCGGCCGACTGCACGGCCCATTTCGAGATGTCGAGACCGAGCACGGCGAGGCTTTCCCCGTCCGCCGCAGCCGCCAGCTGACGCAGGTAATAGCCCTCGCCACAACCGGCATCGAGACAGCTCAGGGGCTCGCCCGGAGTTCGCTCGGCCAGCGTCAAGCGACTGACGGCAGCGGCGATCGGCTGGTAGTGCCCGGCGTTGAGAAAGCGCCGGCGGGCGGCGACCATCTCCTTGCTGTCGCCGGGATCGCGCGAACGTTTCTGCTGAACGGGCAGAAGGTTGGCGTAACCCTGGGCGGCGATGTCGAAGCAATGGCCGCTGGCGCAGCGCCAGCTGCTGCGCTCCCGGCGGAGCGGTTCGGCATCGAGCGGACAGGCCAGGGCCTGGAAGGGAACGACGCTCACAACCGGGTTTCGCCGAGGGCGCGCATCCAGGTCATTCGCCGAGATAGGCGGCGCGCACCTTGGGGTCGTCGAGCAGCATGGCCGACTCGCCGTTCAGCGTGATTTCGCCGCTTTCCATGACATAGCCGCGCTGGCTCGATTGCAGGGCCAGCTTGGCGTTCTGCTCGATGAGCAGGATGGTCATGCCGTCGGCCGCCACGGCGCGGACGACTTCGAAGATCTTCTGGACCATGATCGGCGCCAGGCCCATCGACGGTTCGTCGAGCAGGAGCATTTTCGGGCGGCTCATCAGGGCGCGGCCGATGGCCAGCATCTGTTGCTCGCCACCGGACAGCGTGCCGGCCAACTGGCTTTCCCGCTCCTTGAGGCGCGGGAAATAGCCGTAAACCATCTGCAGATCCTTGGCGACATCGGCCGCCGCATCGCGGATGAATGCGCCCATGTGCAGGTTTTCGAGCACGGTCAGCCGGGGAAAGACGCCGCGACCTTCGGGCACGAGGGCAATGCCCTTGCGAATGACGTCGTGCGGCGCGATCTTGCTGATCTTCTCGCCGCAGAAATGAACATCGCCGCCGACAGCATCGAGCACCCGCGCGATGGCTTTCAGCGTGCTCGTCTTGCCGGCGCCGTTGGCTCCGATAAGGGCCACCGTCTCGCCTTCGTTGACGTGGAAGGTGATGCTGCGCACCGCCTGGATGCCGCCGTAGGCGACGTGGAGTCCCGTTACTTCAAGCACCTAGATAAGCCTCGATGACGCGTTGATCTTTCTGCACGACGGCCGGCACATCCTCGATGACCAGCGCGCCGTAGTCGAGCACGGCAACGCGGTCACAGAGGCCCATGACCAGCTTGACGTCGTGCTCGATGAGCAGGATGGTCGTGCCGTCGCGGCGGATGCCGTCGATCAGGTCGCGCAACTCCTCGGTTTCCGTGGCATTCATCCCGGCCGCCGGCTCGTCGAGACAGAGCAGCTTGGGCTCGGTGGCCAGGGCGCGGGCGATTTCCAGTCGGCGCTGATCGCCGTACGACAGATTCTTGGCCAGATCGTCGGCCCGCTCCTCGATGCGCACGTAGTGCAGGAGGTCGATGGCGCGCTGGCGGATCGCCGCCTCCTCGGCCCTCGTCGCCGAATTCAGCAGCATCGCCCCGAAAACCCCGGCTTTCGTCCGCACATGGCGGCCGACCATGACGTTTTCCAGCGCCGTCATGTTGCCGAACAGGCGGATGTTCTGGAAGGTCCGCGCGATGCCGCGCTCGGCCGCCTGATGCGGCGCGTCGGCGACCAGCGGCTGGCCGTCGAAGACGAAGCCGCCGCCGTCGGGCACGTAGAGCCCCGTCATGCAGTTGAAGAAGGTGGTCTTGCCAGCGCCGTTGGGACCGATCAGGCCGTAGATTTCGCCACGCCGGATGCTCAGCGACACGTCGCGCAGCGCCTTGACCCCGCCGAAATGCTTGGCGACGGCCTTCGCTTCGAGCAAAACCTCGCTCATGGCTTGGCCTCCGTCAGCTCGCGCTTGCGTTCCGGTGACGGCCACAACCCGGCCGGCTTGAAACGCATGACGAGCACCAGTGCCAGGCCAAAAATCAGCATGCGCAGGCTTTCCGGATCGACCAGCATCTTGCCGAAAATGGCCATCTGGACCGGCCCGACACCATAACGCAGCACTTCCGGCAGCACGGTCAGCAGCACGGCCCCGAGGATGACGCCCGGAATGTGGCCCATGCCGCCGAGCACGACCATGGCCAGGATCATGATCGACTCGATGAGCGAGAAGCTTTCCGGCGACACGAAGCCCTGCATGGCCGAGAAAATGCCACCGGCCACGCCGCCGAAACTCGCGCCCATGGCGAAGGCCAGCAACTTGAGGTTGCGCGTGTTGATGCCGATCGCCTTGGCAGCGATTTCATCCTCGCGAATGGCCTGCCAGGCGCGCCCGATGCGCGAATTCTGCAGACGGATGTTGATGATGATGACGAGAATGGCCAGCGCCACGAGCAGGAAGTAATACTTCTGCGGGCCGCTCAGGGCAAAGCCGAAAATCTGCGTCGTCCCCGAAAACTTGAAGGCGCCGAAGCTGACCGGGTCGATCAGCGTGATGCCCTGCGGCCCGTTCGTGATATTGACCGGCGCGTTCAGGTTGTTCATGAAGATCCGGACAATTTCGCCGAAACCCAGGGTCACGATGGCGAGATAGTCGCCACGCAGCTTCAGCGTCGGTGAACCGAGCACCACGCCGGCAAAACAGGCCAGCCCGGCGCCGAGCGGCAGGATGGCCCAGATCGGCCAGTGCAATCCGAAGTGAGGACTCGCCAGCAGCGCCCAGGTGTAAGCCCCGACGGCGTAGAAGGCGATGTAGCCAAGGTCGAGCAGGCCGGCCAGCCCGACGACGATGTTCAGGCCGAGCGCCAGGAAAACGTAGAGGATGGCGAAGTCGAGGATGCGCACCCAGGCCTGACCACCCAGCGCGGCAATGAAGGGCAAGGCCAGCAACAAAACGGCCGTCAGCCCGATTCCCACGGTCGACCGGAAAAAATGCTCAAATTTCAAATCGCCCCCTCCCGGACAAAACGCGGCGCCATCATGCCCGGTCCCCCGTCTTCTCGCCGAACAGCCCGGACGGCTTGAACATCAGCACGACGATGAGCACGACGAAGGCAAAGATGTCCTGATAATGGCTGCCGAGGAAGCCGCCGGTCAGGTCGCCGATGTAACCCGCCCCCAGCGCCTCGATGATGCCGAGCAGGATGCCGCCGAGCATCGCCCCGGCCAGGTTGCCGATACCGCCGAGCACCGCCGCGGTGAAAGCCTTGAGGCCGAGCATGAAGCCCATCTGGTAATGCGCAATCTCGTAGTAAGTGCCCACCATCACCCCCGCCACCGCACCCAGCGCCGAGCCGATCACGAAGGCCGCCGCGATGACGCGGTTGATATTGACGCCCATGAGGCTGGCCACGGCCGGATTCTGCGCCGTGGCGCGCATGGCCATGCCGAGCTTGGTGCGATAGACGAGCAGCAACAGCCCGCCCATGGTCGCCGCCGAGACGAGCACGATAATTAGCTGAATCGCCGTGAAGTGAGCACCCGCCCACTCAAAATTGACCTTGGGCAGTAAGGACGGAAACGTCAGGTAGTTCCGCCCCCAGACGATCATCGCCACGTTCTGCAAAACAATGGACATGCCAATGGCCGTGATCAGCGGCGTCAGACGCGGTGCGTTGCGCAAGGGCCGGTAGGCGACCCGTTCGAGCGCCCAACCGAGCGCCATGCACACCAGCACCGCCGCCATGATGCCGGCCAGCCCGGCCAGCGCCACCGGCATGCCGGCCTTGATCAAGGTACCGGCCACCGTGATCGTCACCAGCGTGCCGATCATCACCACTTCGCCATGGGCGAAATTGATCAGCCCCATGATCCCGTAGACCATCGTGTAGCCCAGCGCGACCAGTGCGTAGATGCTGCCCTGCACGAGGCCGTTGATGATCTGCTGGAGAAAAATATCCATTTAGTCTTTTTCAGTTGAACCATAAGGAAACGGCACCTTGCGGTGCCGTTTCCATGCAGCGGATTAAACGATCACTTCTTCTCGACCGACGCCTTGGTTGCATCGGCCGCACTCTTGACGGCTTCGGCACCCGCCTTGACGGCGTCCTTGGCCGCTTCCTTGACCTCACCAACCGCTTCCTTGCCCACCGCGGTCGCTGCACCGGCCACGGCCTTGGCCGCATCCTTCACCTCGGCCACGGCTTCCTTGACTTCCGCCTTGGCCGTCTCGACCGGGCTGCCGCCCAGCGTCTCGACGTACTCGAGCTTGCCGCCCTTGTATTGGTAGATGGAAATCGCGCCACCCTTCAGGTCGCCCTGCGCATCGAACTCGATGGTCGCCGTGACGCCATCGTACTTGGTCTTGCCAATGGCCGGCAGGAACTTGGCCGGATCAACCGAATCGGCACGCTTCATCGAATCGGCCATGACCATCACCGCATCGTAGACATACGGCGCATACAACTGGATCTCGGCGCCGAACTTCTTGGTGAACTTCTCCTTGAATTCCGGACCCTTGGCCAGTTTCTCCAGCGGCATGCCCGGCAGGGAGCAGAACTGCCCCTCGGTCGCCTCGCCACCCAGCTTCATGAACTCCGGCGTACAGATGCCATCGCCGCCGAGGAACTTGGCCTTGATGCCCAGCTCCTTCATCTGCTTGGCCATCGGCCCGCCTTGGGCATCCATGCCGCCGAAGAAGACCAGCTCGGCCTTGGTCGACTTGATCTTGGTCAGGATGGCCTTGAAGTCGGTGGCCTTGTCGTTGGTGTATTCCGTAGCCACCACCTTGATGCCCGAGCCTTCTGCCGCCTTGCGGAACTCGTCGGCCAGGCCCTGGCCGTAGGCGGTGCGATCATCGACGATAGCGACTGTCTTGATGCCCTGCTTGACGGCGAAATCACCCAGGCTCTTGCCCTGCTGCACGTCGTTGGCCATCACGCGGAACGCGGTGGCGAAACCCTGCTGCGTGTATTTCGGATTGGTCGCCGAGCCGGAAATCTGCGGGATGCCCGCATCGGCATACAGTTTGGATGCCGGAATCGTCGTTCCGGAATTCAGGTGACCGATCACGCCATTGACCTTGGCGTCGACCAGCTTCTGGGCAACGATGGCGCCCTGCTTCGGATCGGCCCCATCGTCCTCGTTGATCAGCTGGAACTTGACCGTGGCGCCACCAATTTCCAGGCCCTTGGCGTTCAGCTCCTCGACGGCCAGCACGGCGCCGTTTTCATTGTCCTTGCCCAGGTGCGCCTGAGGGCCGGTCATCGGCGCCACATGGCCCAGCTTGACGACCACTTCCGGCTTGGCAGCCGGGGCAGGTGCCGCCGCGGGTTTGGGTTCTTCCTTCTGGCCGCAGGCAGACAGCGTAAAGACGGCAGCAACGGAGAGGGCAACTACAGAAAGCTTCGCTTGCATCGATGATTCTCCTGATCTCTGGGGGAAAAATGGGTATGCTTCGATTGTCCAGAGGCACCTGATTCATGTCAATCATAAGGTGCTATGATAAACGCGTAGTTTTACCCTTGAGTGTGCTTGATGCCGGCTTTAGCCCGTTTGCGCTTCTATTTCAGCCAGACTGCTCGCAAGATTTTCGCGATGCTGCCGGAAAAAAGTCGTCATAACGTTTATCGCTCCTTCGTCGATTGCGACCCGGAACCCAATAAACGCCTGGTTTTGAAAATCGCCGAAACCCGCGAGGAACTCGAAGCCTGCTTCAAGCTGCTCCATGACGCCTACGTGACCAGCGGTTTCATGACCCCGGACCCATCCGGCATGCGCGTGACAATTTACCACGCGCTACCCACCACCACGACCCTGTGTGCAAAGTTCGATGACCAGGTCGTCGGAACGCTTTCGCTGATCCGCGAAAGCGCCATCGGTTTTCCGCTGCAACGCATTTTCGACCTGACCGGGGTTCGCGAAAAGGAAGGCAATATCGCCGAGGTCTCAGCGCTCGCCGTGCATCCACGCTTCCGGCGGACCGGGGGAACCATCCTCTTCCCGCTCATGAAGTTCATGTATGAGTACTGCACCACCTTCTTCGACACGCGCCACCTCGTCATCGCCGTCAATCCGCGCCACATCGAGATGTATGAGTCGCTGCTCTTCTTCAAGCGACTGACCGCCAACGTCGTCGAGAACTACGACTTCGTCAACGGCGCGCCGGCCGTCGGCGCCACGCTTGACCTCAAGCACGCACCGGAAACCATGCGCAAGGCCTATGCCGGCAAATCGACCAACCGCAATCTCTACCACTACTTCATCGAGACGCGGCTGCCCAACATCCAGATCCCGCATCGGCGCTTCTTCACCACCAACGACCCGGTGCTGACGCCCGACCTGATCGACTACTTCTTCAACAAGAAGACGAACGTTTTCGCCGAACTGAGCGACCGCAAGAAAGCCCTGCTCCATCTGATCTACGACCTGCCCGAATATCGCGACATCCTGCCCGCCGTGCCGGATACCGGGGTCGTCGGCCAGATGCGCCAGCATCGGCGCTTTTCCGTCAAATGCCCGGCGCGCATCAACAACAAGACGGCGATGTTCGACAAACCGATCAATGTCGAAATCAACGAAGTGTCGCGCTATGGCTTCCGGGCCCGAATCCCGAGCGAAGTGCCGCGCGATGTCTGGCTCAACGCAACCGTCCAGCTCGGCCTGCACGAAATATCGCGCCTCACCGTGCAGGTGGCGCGCGAGGAAGAGGTCGACGACCAGCACTTCTGCGGCTTCCGCATCGGCGAGCCGGATCTGGTCTGGCGCAAGTTCGTCACCGCGCTCTATGAAGGGCACACGCACACCGACCTTGACCAGGCCACCCGCTTTTTGCCGTGACGACTGAATCCATACCGGACACCCTCCGGCAAGCACTTGCGCAACATTTCCAGCAGCGATTCTCCCAGGGGGAATCGACCCGACTGCACCACGGGCGCGATGAATCCGTCCATCAGCCCATGCCCCCGGGTGGCGTCGTCTTTGCCGAAAACACTGAAGAAATCGCCCTGACCGTGGCGCTCTGTGCCGAACATGGCGTGCCGGTCATACCCTACGGCGTCGGCAGTTCGGTCGAAGGGCATGTACTGGCCTCGGCCGGCGGCATTTCGCTCGATCTCTCCGGAATGAACCGGATTCTGGCCATCCACGCCGAGGATGGCGATGCCACCGTGCAAGCCGGCGTAACCCGCAAGCAACTGAACGACGCGCTGAAAGGCACCGGCCTGTTCTTCCCCATCGACCCCGGCGCCGACGCGACCCTGGGCGGCATGGCGGCCACCCGCGCCTCGGGCACCAACGCCGTGCGCTATGGCACCATGCGCGACAACGTGATGGCCACCACGACCGTACTGGCCGATGGCCGCATCCTGAAAACCGGCGGCCGCGCCCGCAAGTCGTCGGCCGGCTACGACCTGACCCGCCTGCTCGTCGGCTCCGAAGGCACGCTCGGCATCATGGCCGAACTGACGGTCAAGCTCTACCCGATCCCCGAAGCGATTTCGGCCGCCGTGTGCACCTTTCCCGACATCGATTCAGCCGTGCAGGCGGTCATCCAGACCATCCAGCTCGGCGTGCCGGTGGCGCGCATCGAACTGCTCGACGCGCTCTCGCTGAAGGCCATCAACCTGTTCAGCAAGACGACGCTGGCCGAGGCGCCGACGCTGTTTTTCGAATTCCACGGTAGCCCGGCCTCGGTCGAGGAGCAGGCGCAGACCGTCCAGGCCATCGCCGACGACCTCGGTGGCACGCACTTCGAGTGGGCGGCCCGACCGGAAGATCGCAGCCGGCTGTGGCAGGCCCGCCACGATGCCTATTTCGCCTGCCTGCAACTGAAGCCGGGTTGCCGCTGTTTCCCGACCGATGTCTGCGTCCCGATTTCCCGCCTCGCCGAGTGCATCGCGGCGACCAACGAGGACATTGCCCAGGTCGGCATTCCGATTGCCCTGTTCGGGCATGTCGGCGATGGCAATTTCCATCTCGTCGTTCTGGTCGACACCGAGCAGGACATGAAGGAAGCGGCATGGATCAGCCAGCGCGTCGTTGAACGGGCCATTGCCATGGAGGGCACCTGTACCGGCGAACACGGCATTGGTCTGGGCAAACGCAAATACCTGCGCCTTGAACACGGCGACGTGGCCGTCGAGGTGATGCGCGCCCTCAAGCAGGCGCTGGACCCGAACAACATCCTGAATCCCGGCAAAGTCCTGCCGCCCATCACCTGATCGTGTCGCCGCTCAGTCTCAAGCTCAAATTGACATTCGGGGCCATCGGGATGGCCTTGCTGCTGTTGCTCGTCCAACTGTTCAGCCAGTATTCCGTCTTGCGCGAAGACCTGGGCAAGCGCATCGAGGACGAGCAGTTCCGCTTCCTGAGCGAGCTGGCCAACAATATCGACAACAAGCTGCAGGAAAGACTGCAAGCCCTGGCCAATTCGACCCGCACGCTCCCGCAGGACCGCCTGGGCGATCTCGGCGTGCTGGAACGCCACCTGCGCGAACGCACCACCCTGCTGATGCTCTTCGATGACCTGTACGTCTTCGATGCTAAGGGCCTGCTTCTGGTCGACTGGCCGATCAAGCCGGGACGCCGCAATCTCGACATGAGCAGCCGGGACTATATCCAGCATGTCCGGAGCAAACTGCAGCCCTACATTTCGCAGCCCATCCTGGGCAAGGCCACACAACAGCCGATCATCGTGATGGCGGCACCGGTATTGAATGCCCAGGGCGAGCTCGTCGCCATCGTTGGCGGGGTGCTCAACCTGTACAAGCCCAACCTGATCGGCAACCTGGGCGCGCAAAAGATCGGCGATAGCGGCTATTTGTATCTGGTCAGCAAGGATCGGCTGACCATCGCCCATCCCGACAAGGCGCGGATCATGAAGGAAATCGCCCCGCCCGGCGCCAACACCTCGCTCGACCGTGCCCTGGCCGGTTTCGAGGGGACGCTCGAAGGCACGAACAGCCGCGGGCTGGTTGGCCTGTTCACCTTCAAGCAGTTGCCGTCGACCGGCTGGATCATCGTCTCGGTCATCCCCAGTTCCGAGGCCTTCCAGCCCATCCGCAACATCGAAAAGCGGCTGGCCGTGATCACCGGCGTACTGATGCTGCTGGCTGCCCCGCTGCTCTGGCTGTTCTCGGTCAGGCTGGCCCGGCCGCTCGGACAACTGGCGACGGACATGCGGCAACGGGCGAGCACGATGCGCCCGGGACAGGCCGCCGAACCCGTGACCGAGGTAGGCAGCAGCGAAATCCGCACGGTGGCAGCGGCCTTCAATGAGTTTCTCGGCGCCCGCAACCAGGCCGAACAGGCGCTGGCGGCGAGCGAGGAACAACGTTCCAAGATGATGGAAAACCTGGCAGCCGCCAAGGAAGCCGCCGAGGCAGCCAACCGCGCGAAGAGCGAATTTCTGGCCAACATGAGCCATGAACTCCGGACCCCCATGAACGGGGTCATCGGCATGATCGAACTCTCGCGGATGAATCCGATCGATGACGAAACCCGGGAATACCTGCGGATCGCCCAGGGCTCGGCCAACAGCCTGCTGTCCATCCTCAACGACATTCTCGACGTCTCGAAGATCGAGGCCGGGAAGCTGCAGATCGAGAGCACGCCGTTCGAACTTCCCTCGCTGGTCAACGAGGTGCTGCGCCTCATGGCGCCCCAGATCAACGACAAGGGCCTGAGCAGTTCCTGCTCCTTGCCGACCGTGCTGCCAAACGCCCTGGTTGGCGACCCGCTGCGGATACGCCAGGTGCTGCTCAACCTGATCGGCAATGCCGTCAAATTCACGAGCCAGGGGAGTATCGACGTCAGGGTGAGCGTGGTCGAGACCGGCCCGGCCGACATCCTGCTCGCCATCGATGTCACCGATACCGGAATCGGCATCCCGGCCGACCGGCTGAAATCGATCTTCGACGCCTTTGCCCAGGCCGACTCGTCGATCACGCGCAAATTCGGCGGCACCGGCCTCGGCCTGACCATTTCCAGCCAGCTCGTCGAGATGATGGGCGGCCGCCTGACGGTACAGAGCCAGGAAGGCGTCGGCAGCACCTTCAGCTTCACACTACGCCTCGGCGTGCCGGGAAATCCCGCATAGCCGGAACATAGTCGGCCGCCGACAATCCAATCTCCAAAGCACGCTTGGCCACCACCCCCGGCCGGGCGCTGTCCGACACCGCGCCCACAAGGCGCCACAAATGGAGACAACGATGAGCAACCTCGCTCTGCCGACAGCCGTCAAAGCCACGCTGGACGACAAATACACCGCCACGACTGGCCGCGTCTTCCTGACCGGCACCCAGGCGCTGATTCGCCTGCCCATGCTCCAGCGCGAACGCGATCTGGCTGCCGGGCTCAACACCGCCGGCTTCATTTCCGGTTACCGCGGCAGTCCGCTCGGCAACCTCGACCTCGGCCTGTGGAAAGCGAAGGATCACCTCGCCGAACACCACATCACCTTCCAGCCCGGCCTCAACGAAGACATGGCGGCGACCGCCGTGTGGGGCAGCCAGCAGGTCAATCTGTTTCCCGGCGCGCAATACGACGGCGTGTTTGGCCTGTGGTACGGCAAGGGGCCGGGCGTGGACCGCTGCGGCGACGTTTTCCGCCACGCCAACGCCGCCGGCAGTTCGAAATTCGGCGGCGTGCTGGTCATTGCCGGCGACGATCACGCGGCCAAATCCTCGACCCTACCGCACCAGACCGAGCACGTTTTCAAAGCGGTCATGATGCCGGTGCTCTACCCGGCCAATGTGCAGGAATACCTCGATTTCGGCCTGCATGGCTGGGCGATGAGCCGCTATTCGGGCTGCTGGGTGGCTTTCAAGGCGCTGGCCGACACGGTTGAGACCTCCGCCTCGGTCAGCATCGACCCTGCCACGGTCAACCCGATTTTTCCCTCAAATTTCAAATTGCCACCGGACGGCCTCAACATCCGCTGGCCTGACCCGCCGCTGGTCCAGGAAGCCCGCCTGCTCAACCACAAGCTCTACGCCGCGCTGGCCTACTGCCGGGCCAACGGGCTGAACAAGCTGATCATCGATTCGCCCGCCCCGCGCCTTGGCATTTTGACCGCCGGCAAGTCCTACCTCGACGTCCGCCAGGCGCTCGACGAACTCGGCATCGACGACGCGCTGGCCGCTGAAATCGGCATTCGGCTGTTCAAGGTCGGCATGGTCTGGCCGCTCGAACCGGAAGGCGTCCGTCATTTTGCCGAAGGGCTTGAGGAAATCCTCGTCGTCGAGGAAAAGCGCCAGCTGCTCGAATACCAGCTCAAGGAAGAGCTCTACAACTGGAAGGACGATGTCCGCCCGCGCGTCATCGGCAAGTTCGACGAAATTGGCGAATGGTCCGAAGGCGGCTGGCTCTTGCCGGCCACAGGCGAACTGCCGGTCGCCACCATCGCCCGCGTCATCGCCGAACGCATCGGCCGCTTCTTCACCTCGCCGACCATCGCCGCCCGCCTCGCCCTGATCGAAAGCAAGCAGAAAGCGGCGCTAACGCCCGTCGTGCTCGCCGAGCGCAAGCCGCATTTCTGCTCGGGCTGCCCGCACAACAGCTCGACCCGCGTCCCCGAAGGCTCGCGCGCCGTCGCAGGCATCGGCTGCCACTACATGGTGACGTGGATGGACCGCTCAACCTCGACCTTCACCCACATGGGCGGCGAAGGCGTGCCCTGGGTCGGCCAGGCGCCTTTCACCAGCGAAAAGCACATCTTCGCCAACCTCGGCGACGGCACCTATTTCCACTCCGGCATCCTCGCCATCCGGCAATCCATCGCCGCCAAGGTGCCGATCACCTACAAGATTCTCTACAACGACGCCGTGGCGATGACCGGCGGCCAGCCTGTCGACGGCATCCTGAGCGTCGCCCGCATCACGCGCCAGCTCGAAGCCGAAGGCGTCGGCAAGATGGTCATCGTCACCAACGACCCGGCCAAATACGCAGAGATCACCGACCTCGCCCCCAACGTCCCGATCCGCCATCGCGATGAACTCGACACCGTGCAGCGCGAATTGCGCGAAGAACCCGGTGTTTCGGTTCTGATCTACGACCAGGTCTGCGCCACCGAAGCCCGGCGCCGGCGCAAACGCGGCAAGATGCCGGCCATCGCCCAGCGCGTCGTCATCAACGAAGCCGTCTGCGAAGGCTGCGGCGACTGCTCGGTGCAATCCAACTGCCTGTCCATCGTGCCGGTCGAAACCGCCTTCGGCACCAAGCGCCAGATCGACCAGTCGTCGTGCAACCAGGATTTCTCCTGCGTCAAAGGCTTCTGCCCGAGCTTCGTCACGATTGAAGGTGGCAAACCGCGAAAAGGCAGCAATCCCACGGTCAACCGGGAAAATTGGCCAATTTTGAAATCCCCGAAACTCCCATCCACGGCCCAGCCCTACAACCTGCTCATCACCGGCGTCGGCGGCATGGGCGTCATCACCCTCGGCGCGCTCATCGGCATGGCCGCCCACCTCGACGGCAAGGGCATCTCGACCCTTGACATGACCGGCCTGGCACAGAAATACGGCGCCGTCTTCTCCCACCTGCGCATCGCCGACCGTCCCGAGGACATCCACGCCGCCCGCATCGCCACCGGCGAAGCCCACGCCGTACTCGGCGGCGACCTCGTCGTCAGCGCCGGCACCGAAGCCCTCTCGAAAATGCTCGAAGGCCGCACGCGCGCCGTCGTCAGCTGCACCAACACGCCGACCGCCGACTTCACGCGCAACCGCGACTGGCACTTCCCGCTGGCCGGCCTCAAGGCGCAACTCACCGACACCCTCGGCGCCAACCACGTCGAGTTCATCGACGCCCAGCACCTCGCCAGCCGCCTGATGGGCGACGCCCTCTACGGCAACATGCTGCTCCTCGGCTACGCCTGGCAACTCGGCCTCGTACCAGTTTCCGCCGCCGCCCTCGACCGCGCCATCGAACTCAACGGCGCCGCCGTCGACGCCAATCGACAAGCCTTCGAATGGGGCCGCCGCACCGCGACCGACCCGGAGCGCGTCGCCCAAATCGCCGGCCCGCTGTCCGGCAACCCGCGGCCGGAACAAACGCTGGACGAACTCATCGCCAGCCGCATGGAACACCTCACGGCCTACCAGAACGCCCACCTGGCCGTCCGTTACGCCAGCCGGGTCGAGTCCATCCGCCAACTCGACAACGACGCCCTGACCCGCGCCGTCGCCACCCAGTACGCCCGCCTGCTCGCCCCCAAGGACGAGTACGAAGTCGCCCGCCTCTACACCGAAGGCGATTTCCTCAAGCAACTCGGCGAGCAATTCGACGGCAACCTCCGCCTCAGTTTCAACCTCGCCCCGCCGCTGCTGGCCAACCCGGGACCGGACGGTCGGCCAAAGAAAATCACTTTCGGTCCCTGGCTGCTGCCCGTGCTCAAAGTGCTGGCCAAGGCCCGCAGCCTGCGCGGCAGCTGGCTCGACCCCTTCCGCTTCGGCCCGGAAAAGGCACTCGACCACCAACTGCTCGCCGACTACGAAACCGACCTCGATTTGATCATCCGGCACAGCACCGGCCCGGAACTCGTCGCCCTGGCCAACTGGCCCGCCGAAGTGCGCGGCTTCGGGCCGGTCCGCGCCGAGGCGGCCAAGAAAGCGGCAGGGCGACGGGAGGCGTTGCGGCAACTTGCCTGAACCACACCGCCATATTCATTACGAATATTGCCTTTCCGCCCGGTTGCTGCAATGCTTTACCCGAATTCGATCCAGTAGCTGTCGAGGAGCTTCGGCGGCTACGGTGTAATAACCGATTCAGCCAGCACGTTACGCCTCACCAATCAGTTAATAATCAAAATGTTATCGGTATTTTTTGGTTTTTATACGCCACACCTGCAGGAAGTAGACACCTGTCAGGGTGTCTACTAAACGTTAGCCCGCCATGTCTGAGCCACTCCCGTACTTTCGGTATCACCCAGATCCCATAGGAACTGGTGCAATCGTTGCCAGCGATATGGTATGTATTTGCTGTGACCGAGCCCGAGGTTTCATTTATGTTGGCCCGGTCTACTCGACCAAGGACCTGGATGAATCGTTGTGTCCTTGGTGCATTGCCGATGGCTCAGCAGCAACCAAACTCGATGCATCCTTTGCAGACTCTTATCCGCTTCATCGAGCAGGCATTCCCAAGGAAGTCATCGAAGAAGTAAATCTTCGAACTCCTGGTTACGTCTCATGGCAGCAGGAGCATTGGCTTTCACACTGCAACGACGCCTGCGAATTTCATGGTGACGCCACCGTGGCCGATGTTGGAACGGCATCGCCAGCGACAAAGCAAACATGGCTTGAAGTGTACGAGCAAGATGAAGCGGGTTGGAAGTCGGCTACTGAGGGGTATCGGCCCGGCGGAGACTCCGCACTTTACAAGTTTATCTGCCGTCACTGCGGGCAAGTTCTTTTCGGTTGGGACCTATGCTGAACGCAAAGCGGGCTAACCCATCAGTCCACCGGACCTGCGCGAAAAACCGCGCAGGCCGGTGAATTCAAACGATAGCGTCAAAGAACCAACAATCTATTTCCTGGCATTCAATAACTCACAAAGCATCAATGAAAAAAATACTACTCATCGCCGCTGTGGCGGCAGCCTTCTACGTAGGGTACGGAAAGTCCAACGGGTTTCGCCAGCCCACAACGTCACCAGCAACACAAACGAGCACCGCGCAATCCAGTTCCTCCAACGCACTCCAGACGGCATTCAATGAACAGAAGAGTGGCGTACAAGTTCAAGGCGAAGGTGTAGTTTCAAAGCTGCTTGCCGACGATAACGAAGGAAGTCGTCATCAACGATTCATCCTCACGCTTTCTTCCGGCCAAACCATTCTGGTGGCGCACAACATCGATCTGGCGCCCCGAATCGCAACGCTGAAATCAGGAGACTCCGTTGCCTTCAATGGCGTGTACGAGTGGAATACAAAGGGTGGCGTTGTTCACTGGACTCACCATGACCCAGGCGGTCGCCATCAAGCAGGCTGGCTCAAGCATGCTGGTCAAACCTACCAGTGAGACCTAGAGTTGAGGCCTAACGCTACGCTCAGCGCTGACCGGCGGCTGGTCAGCTTCACGTTGAGCTGACTGAGAAGGAAATTTAGCCATGTCTTCTCGGAGAGAGTTCATCTTTTCCGCGCTGGCCTCCGTCGGCGCAACGGCAGGTTTAGCGTCGTGCTCATCGGGGGGCGGTGTAGACAGCTACGAAAATGTTGCGGATCGCACTTGGCGTCACGGCAAGCCTGCGGCTGGCGACAAGGCTGCTCTTCTGCATGAGCTTGTGCGCTGCGCGACTTTGGCGCCGTCGAGCCATAACACGCAGTGCTGGAAATTCCGCCTTGAAGATGACGCCATCTCGATATTGCCGGACCTTTCGCGCCGGTGTCCGGCTGTCGACCCGGATGATCACCACCTGTTTGTCTCGCTCGGTTGCGCGGCCGAGAACCTGGTCCAGGCGGCGCTGGCCAACGGTCTGATGGGTCACGCCGGCTTCGACGCTGCAGGCGGCAATTTGCTGCGTGTGGCCTTGGAGCCGACAAACCCCGTCGCATCGACGCTGTTTCAGGCGATACCCGAGCGTCAGAGCACACGCGGCGAGTATGACGGCCGGCCTCTCGCCCGGCAGGAACTCGAACTGCTTGAGAGAGCCGGCAACGGTCATGGTGTTCAGGTGATCCTGCTGACCGAACGACAGGCGATGGAGAGGGTCCTTGAGTATGTCGTTCAAGGCAATACGGCGCAGATGAACGATCCTGCCTTCGTTGAGGAATTGAAACAATGGATCCGCTTCAGCGGCGACGAGGCCGTAAGAACCGGCGACGGCCTGTTTGCGGCGTCTTCCGGTAATCCGTCTTTACCGACATGGCTGGGCAGCCTGCTCTTCGGCTTGTTCTTTACCCCGAAGAGCGAGAACGACAAATACGCGAGCCACGTGCGGAGTTCCGCCGGCATCGCGATTTTCGTCTCGGATGACCCGGGCCCGGCCCAGTGGGTGGAAACAGGACGTTGCTACGAGCGCTTCGCGCTGCAGTCGGCTGCGTTGGGTATTCGCAATGCGATGCTCAATCAACCCGTGGAGGTGCCAACGCTGCGGCCACAGTTTGCCGATTTCCTCGGCATCGGAAAGCGCAGGCCCGATCTTGTCGTTCGCTTCGGGCGCGGACCGAAACTGCCTTCTTCATTGCGACGTCCGGTGCAGGCGGTGCTGGCGTGAAATCGCCCGGCTCTGCGGCCAATGGACGACCGGCTGGCAGTCTCTGCGCCCGAACGATCAAGGCCGGGCTTGCGTATTTCGCGCTGGCATTCGGCGCAGGCTTCGTGCTGGGATCGATACGCGTCCTTTTTCTGGTGCCCCGCTTCGGTGAACGGGTAGCGGAACTCGCCGAGATGCCGGTCATGTTTGTCGTGATAATGGTGTCGGCGCGCTTCATCGTCAGGCGCTTCTCCCTGCCCGGCCACGCTGCGCCCCGCTTGGGAGCCGGATTTCTTGCGCTGGCGCTGCTGCTCGCTGCCGAAATCCTGCTTGCCCTCGCGATCCAGGATCGGACGCTTGGCGAGTATGTAGCCAGCCGTGATCCGGTTTCCGGCGTCGTCTACCTGGCCATGCTCGCGCTATTTGCGGTGATGCCGCTTGTCGTCGGGCAAGCCATGTCGACGGCCGACGTAAACGGCCGCCCCAAAAATCCACCGGATGCTCCGCGATGAATCGCCGCAGTGCCAGTGATTTCAGCCCTTGGAGACCTTTTTTCAGCTCTGACTCATATGCCCTTTGATCCTGAACTCGGTGTTATTACCTGCCGCTGCGTAATGGAAAAAGATGCTCCCATCCTGTTCGTCTCCCATGCCGGAGGTGAATGGCAAATGTATTGCCATGACAGCAACCACGACTTTGACAGTGAAGAAGCCACCAATAACGAACTTTGCCTTGCGCATGTGGCGCATCTCTTGGCAAGAGATCCAACGCTAAATGAAATTTCCGATCTTCCTGTCGACATGGGCGCCGAGCGTTCTCAGATTGGCGAACGGTGGAGTCGGTTTCACAACGCTGACGAAGACTGAATCAATATTGCCCAACGCCCCGTCCAACCGCGCTTCTCAAGCGTTTGGTCGTGGCGCAGACGTCACACCATTTGTATTGCACCGTAGCCAAGGTTTTCAGCAATTTCACGGTCAACCGGAAATTTCGGCCAAATTTGAAATCGTTGCGCTTGGGAGCTATCCCGCCAATCCCTGCCAAGCCTGCTTGTTTCCTTCCCCTCACTCACTGAGCGCACGGGGCAAAAAGGCCATTCGAACAAGAGAAAAAGCGAGATCCGCGCTGATGGCATAAAATCGCCGGATGTCTTCAACGCCGAAACGTCAGTTTGCCCTGCAAGGGGCGGCTGTCATCCTTGTTCTCTCCATCGCCTGGCCCTACTACGGCTTTCAGGCCGAAGCGATGCCGTGGCTCGAAACCAGCCTGGCCATCGGCGGTGTCGCCCTGCTGTTCGCGACGCTTTCGCGCCAGCCCTGGTGGTGGCGCGTCATGCACGCCGGCTTCATGCCGCTCGTCTGGTACACGCAGCGCCTGGCCATCGATCCGATCTGGTTCCTGCTCGCCGCCATGTTGCTGCTGATGGTCTTTCGCGGCGCGCTGTCCGGACAGGTGCCGCTTTACCTGTCCAACAGGCAGACTGTCGCCACGCTGGCCGAGTTGCTGGCCGAACGCGGCCCGACCCGTTTTCTCGACCTCGGCGCCGGCCTCGGCAGCACTACCGTGCCGCTGGCCGATGCCCTGCCCGACAGCCATTTCACCGGCTACGAGAACGCTCCGCTGACCTGGCTGGTCGGCGGCTTTTTCAGTCTCGGCCGGCCCAACATTCGCTGGCGTTGGGACGATCTCTGGCAAGCCAAGCTCGGCGACTACGATGTCGTCTACGCCTTCCTCTCACCGGCGCCGATGGCCAGGCTCTGGGAAAAGGTGAAAGCCGAAATGCCGCCGGGCAGCCTGTTCATCAGCAACAGTTTCCCGGTGCCGGGCCAGACGCCCGACCGCGTCATCGACGTCGAGTGCACCCCGCCGCGCCCGCTCTATTGCTATCAGCTCTGACCCGGGATGCGGACGAAAAAGCCAGAAACCCTCGCGCTGACGGCCTCCATGGCCGGCACACTGATCGTGCTTTTCGTCTTCGTCATCGACCTCACGCTGGTCCGCCACAACGACCTCGAAGTCGGCAAGCGTCGCCTGCAGCACTTCGGCATCATGATGGCCGAGCACACGGCACGGACCTTCGAGGCCATCGACGTGCTGCTGCGCGAGACGGCAACCGACCTCTCGGGCAGTCATCGCGACTGGGAAAGCTGGGAGCCCTCGCGCGGCTGGGAATACATCGCCCAGCGCCACTCCCGCGCCATGCCGCAATTGCGCGACCTCATCGTTTTCGACCGCAACGGCAACCAGCGCTACATCTCCACGCACTTCCCGACGCCGAATATCAACGTCAAGGATCGCCCGTACTTCAGCGCCCTGGAAGCCGGCGCCGAGGCCGCCACCTACGGGCCTTACGTCGGCCGCAACTCCGGGCGCTACACCTATGCCCTCGGCCGTCGCCTGGCGGGCAACAACGGTGACTTCGCAGGCGTCGTCTTCGCCGCCATCGAACCGGCCTACCTGCAGGACTTTTGCTGGCAGAACCGCCTGTCCGACGATTTCGAAGCCGTGCTGACCAATAACCGCGAAGAAATCATCGCTTCCTGCCGCCCCAGCGACTCCAGCCGCCAATCGACCGTACTTGGCGCCAAAGCCGGCACTGCCCTGTTCGAAGGGAAGCTCGGCGACCAGGTGCCCAAAACCGGCCTGGGCAAGGTCAATGGCCTGCTCGTTTCAGTGTCCGAAGTGCCGGGCTTCCCCGAACTGCGCATTCTCACGGTCATCCCGGAAAACACGCTGCTCGCGGCCTGGCGGACCCGGCTCATCGAACTCTCGACGCTCGGCCTGCTGGTCAGCATCGTGCTCTTCGTCGGCGCCATGCTCGTCCGCCGCCAGGTCCGCGAAATGTCGATCATGACCGACGAGCTGGCCGCCAGCCACGACAACCTCGAAGGGCGCGTCCGCGAGGCCACGCTCGAACTGGCCGGGCAAAAGGACGCCGCCGAGCGCGCCAACACGGCCAAGAGCCGCTTCCTTGCGGCCGCCAGCCATGACCTCCGGCAACCCATGCACGCCCTGTCCCTGTTTTCGGCAGACCTGCAGCGGCAGGTGCGCAAGGGAGAACACAGCGAACTGCCCCGCCTCGCCGAGCAGATTTCCGTGTCGACGGCCATGCTGAGCGAACTGCTCGACTCGCTGCTCGACATATCCCGCCTCGATGTCGCCGGGATCAAGCCCGCCCCGCACCCATTCCCGCTGCAGCCCGAGTTCGAGCGACTGGCCAATTCCGTCCGGCGGGCGGCCACCGACCGCAACATCAAGCTGCGCTTCCGCAAGACCAATCTGTGGGTCGATACCGATCCCACGCTGCTCGACCGCATGATCGCCAATCTGGTCTCCAACGCCCTGCGTTACACCCCGGCCGGAGGCCGCGTGCTGGTCGCGGCAAGAAAGCGTGGCGACGAGGTGCTGATCGAAGTGCGGGACAGCGGCATCGGCATCGCCAAGGAACATCAGGCGGCGATCTTCGCCGAGTTCTATCAGGTCGGGAATACCGCCCGCGAGCACAACAAGGGGCTGGGGCTGGGGCTGTCCATCGTCGACCGCCTGGCGCGTGCCCTCGACATCCAGTTGTCGCTGCGTTCCAGGCTGGGCGAAGGCACGACCTTCTCGCTGCTCGTCGCCGGCAGCCCGCCGCAGACGATGGCACCCGGCCAGGAAGTACCGGCGCAAGCGGCCGACAAGGTCCATTGTTTCGGTACTTCGGACGAAATGCAGGCCTGCATCACCCTGCTCAGAAACTGGGGATTTGCTGTCACCACCGGCGTCCCCGGCAGCGAAAAGCGCGCACCGGACAACGCGGTGCTCATCGCCGATGCTGATCAGGCGGGCGCAGTCAGTGTCGAGCAAATGCCGGGCACGCCGCTGATCGTACTCGTCGCATCGGCCGGGCAGTCGATTCCGCCCGATGCGCATGCCCTTCCCGTGCCGGTTCGCCCGGCCAAGCTCCGGGCGCTATTGAACCAGCTTCAGAAGACGCTCTCGAAATCGATGCCGTAGCGCGCCACGGCAACCAGCGCCTGGGTGCGGCTATTGACGCCGAGCGCCTTGAACACCGCCGTTGCGTGAATCTTGACCGTGCCTTCGGAGAGCCCGAGTTGATCGGCAATATCGCGATTCGACATGCCGCGCACCATGAGCGCGAGCACCTGGCCCTGACGGTCGGTCAGCCCCACCTCATCGGGACGCACCCCGGTCTTGGCGGGCGGCACCGGCGTCATGTCGTCGATCTGCGAGACCGAATTCCCGGCCGGGCGGAACAGATTGCCGGCCAGGATTTCGCGCACGGCCGAAAGGAGCGCCTCACCGGAATACGCCTTGGGAATGAAGCCCGAGGCGCCAAGATTCATGACGCGCGTAATGGTCGGCACATCGTCGAAGGCCGACACTACGGCGACCGGCATGGCCGGATAGCGCCGGCGCAGGATGTCGAGCCCGGCAAACCCGTCGATCCCGGGCAGCGCCAGATCGAGCAGCACGAGGTCGAATTCACCTTCGTTATCGAGCAGATTGAGCGCCGATTCGAAATCCGCGCTCTCGAAAACCTTCGCCCCCGGTTCCACCTGCCCAAGCAAACGGACCAGGCCTTCGCGAACCAGCGCGTGATCTTCCACCACCAAGAGATTCAGCATAGCTCTCCCCTTATTCATCAGGGTGCTAATTTATCATTTTGCATAGAATCAAGCATGCCCATATTGACCAGTGGGCGCCCCATCCGACCAATGGTCAGCCATGCCAAACGCATCAAACACGCTTGGCAGCGGGAAATTCAGCTCGCCGGCCATGCGGCGAAGTGCCGCAAGTGGTTTAAGATGGAGTGATACAACGCGAAGGAGACAAACATGTCGGACAACCAGGTTCACGACCCGCTCAATTTCATGCGCAACATGTGGGGCAACATGGGCTTCTCGCTCCCCGGCATGGTCGCCCCCACCTTCGATGTTGAGGAACTCGACAAGCGCATCAAGGACATGAAGGCCGTCGAAGGCTGGCTGCGCATGAATCTGTCCATGCTGCAGATGACCATCCAGGGCCTCGAGATGCAACGGACCACGGTCAGCGCCGTGCAAACCATGGGCAAGATGGCCTCGGATGCCGCCAAGTCGATGACGCCCGAGGCAGCCCCGGAACAGCCTGCAGCGCCTCCGCCACCGGAAAACTTCTTCCAGAACACCATCCACCCGGAAAATGGCTCGCTGTCGGATGCCGCCATGTGGCCGTGGCAGATGATGCAGCAGATGCGCGAGCACATGCAGCAGAACGCCGAGGCCGCCGCTCAGGCTGCCGCAGCGGAAGCAGCCGCCAAGCCCAAGGCCAAGCGCCCGACTACGAAGAAGTAGCCAGCCACGCTGCCCACAGCGGCAGCGTGAGCATCGAACCAAGCGTCGTCGCGGAAACCAGCCAGGCGACGCTGCGCCCATCGCCGCCCATGCGCATGGCCAGAATGTAGGCCGACGACGCCGTCGGCAGGGCGGCAAACAACACCACGATCTGATAATTCAGGCCGCTGAGCCCGAGCCAGGCGCCGACGCCGAGCGCCGTCAGCGGCAAGGCCAGCAGCTTGACGACCAGAAGCCAGACCGCGAAACCGCGCACGCCCGGCACACTTTCCAGACGCAAGGCCGCACCGACGGTGATCAGGCCGAGGGCGATGGACGCATCGGCCAGCCGCCCGAGGAAGGACTGCAGCGGTGCCGGCGGCACGAAGCCGGCAAGATTGAGCAGAAAGCCGGCCAGCGTGCCCCAGATCAGCGGATTGCGCGCCACTTCGCGCCACAGGCCGGACTCACCATGCCGCGCCAGCATCCAGACCGACACCAGATTGGCAAAGGGCACGGCGGCGCCGACGATCAGCCCCATCGTCGCGATGCCCGGCGCGCCGAAAAGCATGCCGGCCACGGCCAGCGCGATGTAGGAGTTGAAACGGTAGGCGCACTGGAACATCGACGCGTAGGTCAGCGCCGGCAGGCGGCTGAACAGCTTGGGTATCAGGCCCAGGAGCATGCCGGCAAACATCGCGGCGAAGGCCGTGGCCAGAAGAGGAAGCGCCGAGCCGATATCGAGCTTGGTCTTGATGATGGCGTTGATGAGCAGGGCCGGGAACAGGATGAAATAGACCAGCTTCTCGACGCCGCTCCAGAAATGATCGCCCAGGTGCATCCAGCGGCGGATGGCAGCGCCGAGCAGGATCAGGGCGAAATCGGGGAGGAGCAGCAACGCTGTGTTCATCGGCGCATTCTATTAAACCGCCAAGCGATTGTGCGAACTACCGGTCATTCCCGCGTAGGCGCCCGAAGGAAGTGCAAAGCCGGGAATCCAGTTCCAAACCTGGACTCCCGCCTACGCGGGAGTGACAAACCCGGTTTTTTGGCCGCTTCCACGGTCAACCGGAAAAAAGGGCCAAAATTGAAATCCGCCTTGACCCTGTCCGGCAAACCCGAAATACTCGCCGGGCAAAGGAGATAAACATGCATCTCGAATGGTGGCACTGGGTCGTCGGCGGCATTGCGCTGGTTCTCGCCGAGCTGGTCATTCCCTCGTTTTTCATCGTCTGGTTCGGCCTCGGCGCGCTGCTCGTCGGCCTGCTGGCGCTGGCTTTCGATCTTTCGCTGACGGCGCAACTGGCGACATGGACGCTGGCTTCGCTGGCCATGGTCTTCCTCTGGTTCCGCGTTTTCAAGCAGAGCTTTGTCAAGACTCGCGCCGGTACAGCCGATGGTGAGGCAATCGGCGAGGTTGGTCTGCTCGTTAGCGCCGTCGCCCCCTTCGCGCGCGGCAAGGTGCGCTTTCAGGGGCCGCTGCTCGGCTCCGAAGAATGGGCTTGCGTCGCCGACACCGCCATCGCGGCTGGCGAACGGGTCAGGGTCGTCTCGGTGGAAGGCAGTTTTCTCAAGGTAGACAAGGCTTAAAGAGGCAGAAAAATGGAAATGAACGCAGGATTCGTCGTCACGCTGGCCATACTGGTCTTTGTCGTCGTCACCATCGCCAAGGGCGTGCGCATCGTGCCGCAGGGCGAAGAGTGGATTGTCGAGCGGCTCGGCAAATACCACGGCACGCTCAAGCCGGGTCTCAACATCGTCATTCCTTACCTCGACAAGGTGGCCTACCAGCTGGTGACCAAGGACATCATCCTCGACGTCCAGGAGCAGGAGGTCATCACCCGCGACAATGCGGTGATCCTGACCAACGCCATCGCTTTCATCAAGGTGACCGATCCGGTCAAGGCCGTTTATGGCGTGACCGATTTTTCCGAAGCGATCCGCAACCTGATCATGACCACGCTGCGTTCCATCGTCGGCGAAATGGAACTCGACGAGGCGCTGTCGTCACGCGACAAGATCAAGGCCCGCCTGCGCGAAAGCATTGCCGACGAGGCCGTCGACTGGGGCCTGACCGTCAAGTCGGTCGAAATCCAGGACATCAAGCCCTCGCAATCGATGCAGAAGGCCATGGAAATGCAGGCCGCCGCCGAGCGTGAGCGCAAGGCCGTCGTCACCCGCTCGGAAGGGGCAAAGCAGTCGGCCATTCTCGAAGCGGAAGCGCGCCTCGAATCAGCCAAGCGCGACGCCAACGCCCAGGTCATGCTGGCCGAAGCGTCGGCCGAGGCGATCCGCCGCATCACGGCCGCCATCGGCGACAAGACCGGCCCGATGTCCTACATGCTGGGCGAAAAATACATCGCCGCGCTCGAACGCATGGGCGAGAAGGACAACGCCAAGGTCATCGTGCTGCCGGCCGATCTGCAGGAAGCGGTCAAGGGCCTGTTTGGTCGCGGCAAGATCGCCGGCTGAGCTTCCACGGTCAACCGGAAATAATCGCCAAAATCAAAATGCCAAAGCGTAACGGGCGCCTTTTCGCCGCCCTGCTTGTTCTCCTGAGCGCGTTGCCCTTGGCGGCGCGTAGCGGCGAACTGCGCGTCGAAGTTGTCGCCAGCGGACTCGATCACCCGTGGGGACTGGCCTTCATCGGCGATGGCCGGATGCTGGTCAGCGAACGTCCCGGCCGGCTGCGCGTGATCGGCGCCGACGGCAAGGTCGGCGCCCCGGTGGAAGGTCTGCCGGCCATCGAAGTCACCGGCCAGGGCGGCTTGCTCGATGTCGTGGCCGACCGCGATTTTGCCCGCAACCGGATGATCTATTTCTGTTACGCCGAAGCAGCGGCGCAGGGTAGCGGCAATTCGACGGCACTCGCTTCGGCCCGTCTTTCCGACGATGCCAGACGTCTGGAGAAGGTCACGACGATCTTCCGGCAAACGCCGAAAATCAGCAGCCGCCTGCATTTTGGCTGCCGCATCGTCGAGGCCGACGATGGCCGGCTGTTCCTGACCCTCGGCGAACGCGGCTCGCGCATGGCCGACGCCCAGAAACTCGACAACCATCACGGCAAGATCGTCCGCATCGGCAAGGATGGCAGCGTTCCCGCCGACAATCCTTTCGTCAAACAGCCCGGCGCGCTGCCTGAAATCTGGAGCTACGGCCACCGAAACAGCCAGGGCGCCACGCTCGGCCCGGACGGTCGGCTGTGGATGCACGAGCACGGCCCGCAGGGTGGCGACGAAATCAATCGCCCCGAGCCGGGCAATAATTACGGCTGGCCGGTCATTACCTATGGTGAAAACTACGGTGGCGGCGCGATTGGCGACGGCCTGACGCACAAGGCCGGCATGGAGCAGCCGCTGCATTACTGGGTGCCGTCGATTGCACCATCCGGCATGGCTTTCGTGCGCAGCGAACGCTACGGCAAGGCGTGGCGCGGCAGCCTGCTCGTCGGCTCGCTGAAATTCGGCTATCTGGCCCGGCTCGAGATGAACGGTAGCCGCGTCGTCCGCGAAGAGAAACTGCTAACCGGCCTGCGCCAGCGCGTGCGCGACGTCCGTGAGGGGCCGGACGGAAGCATCTACCTGCTGACCGACGAACGTAACGGGCAATTGCTCAGGCTCGTCGCGGATTAGCGGCCGGCTGTTGCGGCCTGACTGCTGCGCGGCAGGATTTCAAATTTGCGGCTTTTTTCCGGTTGACCGTAGCAAAAGCTCAAAAAATCTAGCGCTACTTGTCCTCGTACTGCCGACGCAGGCGGTTGAGACCCTGCTGATAGGCTTCGGCATCGCCAAAATCGAAGAATTTCGGATAGTGGTCATGTGCCGCCTTGACCCGGCGTGCATGCTTGATCGGGCACCAGTACTGCTCGGTGCGCGCGGCCACTTCGCGGGTATAGGCGGCCACCCCGTTGCCGTAGGAGCAATAGAAGCAGTTGAATTTCTCGATGATGTTCAGGTAAGGCAGGTCTTCGCGGTCAAAGACCAGGTAGTCGGCGCGCCGGACCTTGGGAATGCGGTAGATCGGGAAGCAGATGGCCTGATAGATGGTCACGAAGAGGTCCATCAGGATGAAGGGAATCCAGCCGGCGTAGATGACCGGGGCGGTCAGCGCGACCAGCAGCCGTGTCCGCAGCAGGAAACGGAACAGCCCGGTCTTGTAGCGGCGTTGCTGACGCAGGAATTCCTCGGCCAGCTCGACCTTCTTTTGTGCCCACTCGACGCGGGTCAGACGGTATTGTTCTTCGAGCTCGTCCTGAAGCTCGCGTATCCTGTCCAGCAGTTCATCGATTTTATTGGTCATTGCCCCTGATCCTTCGCCGGAATGGCGTTCGCTTTCTTCACATCAGGGAGTTTGCCCGATCCACCATCGGGCGTCACGTGCCGACTAGGGTTCGCAAACCGTCAGCAGGTCGGCTTCCAGTTCGATTTCCATGCCTTTTTCGAGCTTGCGATCGATGAAGGCGCCGCGATACAGCCGCCCGGCATTCTCGGCCTTCTTGCTGTGCGGGGTTTCCCAGTCGGTCACCCGGATGCGCACGACGCCGATCTGCTCGTCACGTTCGGGTACGCCCGGTGACACGCAGGGATAGGCCATGGCCTGCCGGTTGAACTCGGCGCGGCTGTACTGGTTCATCGCCTTGCCGGGAACGAGCGGGCACACGCCGAGATGGCGCGTCCTGACGTCGGCCGAAAGCACTTCGCCTTTCAGGTAGAAGACCGGTTCGGTCATCACCCAGCCGGCCCCGCCCTCCTCGTAGCGCACGCACTTGCCGGCCTGCAGCATGGCCGGATGCTTGAACAGCAACTGGGCGGACGGCCGCAGGGCGACCGGCTCGGTGGCCTGGGCCGAGACCGCCAGACAGGCCAGCGCAACGAGGAAAATTCGCATCGAGAACACCCGGTTCAATAGACCCGGATATCTTCGATCACCTTCCCATCGTTCGGCAAGCCCCCCGGGGCAGCAAATGCCACTTCGCCACGCAATTTGGTGACTTCCCGCAAGCTGGCGACGACGGCTTTGTCGAGCGCCTCGTTGCCGGCCGCGATTTCGCAATGAAGCACCATGCGGTCCTGCCCGCCCGGGTTGTCGACGACGAGCCGCATGCGGTCGATCTCGGGGTGGCGGGCGGCAATGTCCGCAATCTGCTCGGGATGGACGAACATGCCCTTGATCTTGGTCGTCTGGTCGGCCCGGCCCATCCAGCCCTTGAGGCGGATGTTGCTGCGCCCGCAGGGCGAACGACCGGGCAGAATGGCCGACAGGTCGCCGGTGGCGAAGCGGATCAGCGGGTAATCGGGATTGAAGGTGGTGACCACGACTTCGCCGACCTCGCCGACCGGCACCGGCTCACCGGTCCCCGGACGAACGATTTCGACGAGCAGGCTTTCCTCGACGACCAGGCCCTCCTCGGCTTCGGTTTCGTAGGCAATCGCCCCGATGTCAGCCGTCGCGTAGCACTGGCGCACACTGATGCCGCGCTCGTTGAGCCAGCTGCGGGTCACGCCGGGCAAGGCTTCGCCCGAGACGCAGGCCTTGCGCAGAGAACCGATATCGGCGCCCAGTTCTCCGGCCTTTTCGACAATGATCTTCAGGAAGGAAGGGGTACCGACATAGCCGTCCGGCTTGAGGTCGACCATGGCCTGGACCTGCTGCTCGGTCTGCCCGGTGCCGCCGGGGAAGACGGCGCAGCCCAGCTTGCGCGCCCCGCCTTCCATGAGAAAGGCACCCGGCGTGAAATGATAGGAAAAGCAGTTGTGAATCAGGTCGCCATTGCGGAAGCCGGCGGCGTACAACACGCGCGCCATGCGCCAGGGATCGACTTCCCCGCCCTGCAATTCGTAAATCGGCCCGGGTGACGCAAACACCCGCTTGGCCTTGTGACGCGGCAGTGAGTTGAGGCCACCGAAGGGCGGCATCTTCTTCTGCAACTCGATGAGGTCACGCTTGCGCGTCAGCGGCAACTTGGCCAGCGCCTCGCGCGACGCGCACTCGAAGGGATTGATCCCGGCCAGCGTCTGAAAATAGTAATGCGTCGTTTCCTTGGCATGCGCGACCTGACGCGCCAGCTTGTCCATCAGGTCCGCCTCGCGCTCATCCGGATCGCGGGTCTCGAGCGGGTCGTAAAAGCTCATTTCAAATTTCTCCGTTTTTTCCGGTTGACCGTGGGAATGGACTTGTCGAGGTTATGGATTCCCGGCCACATCACCCGGAGCTTGCAAAGTAGCCTGTCAGGGCAAGGCGGAGGCCGGCGCCGTTGGCTCTTGCCAACAAGCCGGCCGACAACGCCGCCCTGGCGGGCGCACTGCAAGCTCCCTGCACTGCCCCCTTAGGAAAGCCACCGCTTTCTTCTACGGTAATGTTTGACGTCCTTAAAGGACTTGCGGCCCGCGGAAGAGAGTCCCAGATAGAACTCCTTAACGTCCTCATTCGTCCGCAGATCCTCGGCATCCCCCTCCATCACCACCCGCCCGTTCTCCAGGATGTACCCGAAGTCGGCATAGCGCAGGGCGACCATGGTGTTCTGCTCGGCCAGCAGGAAACTCACGTTCTCGCGGCTATTCAGATCCTTCACGATCTCGAAAATCTCTTCAACAATCTGCGGCGCCAGGCCCATCGACGGTTCGTCGAGCAGGATCATTTCTGGCTTGGCCATGAGCGCCCGGCCAATCGCGCACATCTGCTGCTCGCCACCGGAGGTGTAGCCGGCCTGCGAGGTACGCCGCGTCTTGAGGCGCGGGAAATAGTGATAAACCTTTTCCAGGCTGTCCTTGAGCTCGCCACGCGAAATGCTGCGCGTGTAGGCGCCGGTCAGCAGGTTTTCCTCGATGGTCAGGTGGCCGAAGCAATGCCGCCCTTCCATGACCTGGATGACACCGCGCTTGACCAGCTCGTTCGGCGTCAGTTGGTCGATGCGATCGCCCTTGTATTCGACCGAACCCTTGGTCACATCGCCGCGCTCGGCGCGCAGCAGGTTGGAAATCGCCTTCAGCGTCGTCGACTTGCCAGCACCATTGGCACCGAGCAAAGCCACGATCTTGCCTTTCGGCACGTTCAGCGAAACGCCCTTGAGCACCAGGATCACGTGGTCGTAGATGACCTCGATGTTGTTGATGCTCAGGTAGTTGTCGGCCGCAGCTGCGGCAGTTTGTGTCGTCATCATCGTTTCCGATTCACGGGACGGCGTGAAAGAGCGAGAGCTCATGCCCTCGCTCCTTCCGCCTGACGTCTCATTTTTCCTTGGAACAATCGCGCGGCGTGATGCCCTTTTCCTTGGCGTACTGCTTGGCAGAGGCCTGGAAGAGCGGGTGGATCAAGCCCTTGTTACCCTCGATCCAGCCGGACACCGGCACCCACTTGGCGCCATCCCACTGCTGGATCTTCACCTTGCCCGAACCTTCGTGGTTGTCGCAGGAAGTCTTGATTTCCGGCAGCAGGTCGGTCGCGCCCAAGGCCTTCAGGCGAGCGTCGGTGATGTTCAGGTTTTCCAGCGCCCAGCGGGTCTGTTCGCCATTCAGCGCCTTGCCCTTGCCGTACTTTTCCTGGCCCTTGCGGATGGCTTCGACCGACAGCACGGCAGCGGAAACGCCGCGGTTATACAGGATGGTGCCGATCTTGGAGGGATCCTGCAGGTTGCCCTTGCCGGCGCCGTAGACCACCTTCTCGATGTCGGCGATGACCGGGACCTGCTTGCCGGCGACGTTCCAGGTCGCAGCCATGTAGCCCTTGGCGGCATCGCCGGCCGGCACGACGTCTTCTTCCGAACCGGTCCACCACGAACCGATCATCTTGTCGCGCGGGAAGCCGACCTTCTGGGCCGCCTTGAGCGCGGTCTGGTTCATCACGCCCCAACCCCAGAAAATGACGAAGTCAGGCTTTTCCTGGCGAATCTTCAGCCACTGCGCGCCCTGCTCGTTGCCCGGATGGGCGACTGGAATCTGCACCATCTCGAACTTGTTGAGCGACGCTTCGGCATTCAGCGCGACGATGGCTTCCTTGCCGTAGGCGGAGTCGTGGTACAGATAAACGATCTTCTTGCCAGCCAGGCTGCCGCCGTTCTTGTCCTTGAGGAACTTGACGATGGCCGAGGCCTGCATCTGGTAAGTCGTGACCAGCGGGAAGGCGTACGGGAAGACCGAGCCGTCAACCGCGTCGGTGCGGCCGTAGCCCATCATGGCCAGCGGCAGCTTGTCCTGGGCCGACTTGTCGATCAGGGCGTAGGAAATGCCGGTCGACATCGTGTGCAGCGGGCCGGCCGACTTGGCCGCCTTGCTCTTCAGGCGCTCGTAACACTCGACGCCCTTGGCGTTGTTGTATTCGGTTTCGCACTCTTCGTAGGTCATCTGGACGCCATTGACGCCCTTTTCCTTGAGATTGACGTAGTTCAGGTAGTCGATGAAACCGCCGTAGAAGGCCTGGCCGTTCGAGCCATACGGGCCGACGCGGTAGTCGATCAGCGGAAAGAACTGTTCTTCGGCGGCGGCTGCACCTTGAGACAGCATCGCCAGGGAAAGTGCAACGGCACTCAGGGCAGGTTTGAAGCTTTTAATCATGGTTTTGTCTCCTCTAGTTATAAAGTTGCGGCAACCCCGGCTTAGTGCGGGAACGGCCACAGGCGCAGCTTTTCCTTGGCGATTTGCCACAGACGGGCCAGCCCGTGCGGCTCAACGATCAGGAAGAACATGATCAGCGCACCGAACACCGTGATCTGGATGTGCGACACGGTAGCGCTGGAAAACGGCAGGCCGAACAGATCGGCAATGAACGGCAGGGTGATGTCGAGAAAGATCGGTAGCAGCAGGATGAAGGCCGCGCCGAGGAAGCTGCCCATGATCGAACCGACGCCGCCGATGATGATCATGAACAGGATCTTGAAGGACATTTCGAGCGAGAAACCATCCGGCTCGACCGACCCGAGGTAGCAGAAGGCGTACATCGCGCCAGCCACGCCGCAGTAGAAGGAACTGACAGCGAAAGCCAGCAGCTTGGTCGGCATCAGACGAATGCCGATGACCGAGGCAGCCACGTCCATGTCGCGCACCGCCATCCAGGCCCGCCCCGTCGTCGAACGCACCATGTTCTTGGCGGCCAGCGCCATGACGACGACGATGGACAGCACGAGCAGGTATTTCTCGACCGGCGTGGTCAGCTCGTGGCCGAAGATGATGAGTTGCTGCGTCGAGATCACGCCGGACGACGAGTTGTTCGACAACCACGGGAACTTGGTCAGACACCAGACGATGAAGAACTGCGCCGCCAGTGTCGCCACGGCCAGGTAAAAACCCTTGATGCGCAGCGATGGCAGGCCGAACAGGATGCCGACACCGGCCGCCGTCAACCCGGCCAGTCCGAAGGAGACCAGAATCGGGATGCCTTCGATGCGCAGCTGGAAGTTGTAGGCGGCATAGGCACCGACAGCCATGAAGGCAGCCGAACCGAGCGACAGCTGGCCGGCGTAGCCGGTCAGGATGTTGAGGCCGAGCGCCGCCAGGGCGAAGATCAGGAAGGGAATAAGGATGGCCGAGAACCAGTATTCGCTGGCAAACAGCGGCACCCCGAGGAATGCGACGACGAGCAGGGTAATGACCCCGATCCGGTCCTGACGGATCGGAAACAGTTGCTGGTCGGCGGCGTAGGTCGTCTTGAATTGACCGGCTTCACGGTAAAGCATGTCTCAAACTCCAGTTTGCAGATCATGCGCCGACGCAACGAGGCGCGAGGACGCAGACAGTACGATTAGTACGGCAAGGACGAGTAACGAAGTAGCGGCAAGCATGGCTGCAAACTAAACGCGGTCGATGTGTTTTTCGCCGAACAGACCTTCTGGCCGGACGAGCAGGAACAGCAGCGCGAGCACGTACGGGAACCAGCCCTCAATGCCGCCAAAGTTGCCGCCGAACAGATCCTGCATGACGGGCGGAATGTAGATTTCAGCCAGCTTTTCGGAGGCGCCGATGATCAGGCCGCCGACAATGGCACCCGGCACCGATGTGAAGCCGCCGAGGATCAACACCGGCAGCGCCTTGAGTGCGGTGAAAGTGAGCGCAAACTGCACGCCGTTGCGGGCGCCCCACATCATGCCGGCTACCAGGGCGACGAAACCGGCCACGCCCCAGACAATCGCCCAGATATGCTGCAGCGGAATGCCGATCGATAGCGCGGCCTGGTGGTCGTCCGCCACGGCGCGCAGGGCGCGACCGACGCGGGTGTACTGGAAGAACAGGGCGAGGGTTGCGACGAGCACCGCGGCAACGCCGGCAGCGACGAGGTCAAACTTCGAAATCACCATGTTCCAGTTGTCGAGAATCCAGGGAATCGGCTCATCGACGATGCCCAGTTCCAGCGCGCGCGGCTCGCTGCCGAAGATCATCGGCGCCAGGCCTTCGATGAAGAAGGCGAGACCGATGGTGGCCATGAACAGCGCGATGGGCGGCTGATTGACCAGCTTGCGCAGCACGAACTTCTCGGTGGCGATACCGAACAGCGTCATGATGATGAAGGCCAGGATGATCGCCATCCACAGCGGCGCCCCCTTCTCCATGCAGCCGACGACCGACAGCGCGGCCAGGTAAACCATGGCGCCCTGGGCGAAGTTGAAAACGCCGGAGGCCTTGTAGATCATCACGAAACCGAGGGCCACCAGCGCATACATGACGCCGGAAAGCAGGCCACCGATCAATACTTCAAGAAAGAAATTCATCTCGCCCGCCTCCTAATGGCCAGCACCAAGGTACGCCTTGATGACGTCCTCGTTGTTCTTCACATCTTCCGGCACGCCATCGCCGATCTTCTTGCCGTAGTCGAGTACGACGACACGGTCGGAGATATCCATGACGACCCCCATGTCGTGCTCGATGAGCACGATGGTGGTGCCGAACTGGTCATTCACGTCGAGGATGAAACGGCACATGTCCTGTTTTTCTTCGACGTTCATGCCGGCCATCGGCTCATCAAGGAGCAGCATGGACGGCTCGGCAGCCAGGGCGCGGCCGAGTTCGACGCGCTTTTGCAGTCCGTACGGCAAGCGGCCGACCGGCGTTTTGCGGATGTGCTGGATTTCGAGGAAGTCGATAACCTCTTCCACCTTCTTGCGGTGTTCGAGCTCTTCGTTCTTCGCCCGGCCGAACCACAGCGCATGCTCGATGAAGTTGGCCTTCATCTTGGTGATGCGCCCGGTCATGATGTTGTCGAGCACGCTCATGCCCTTGAACAGCGCGATGTTCTGGAAGGTGCGCGCGATGTTCTGCTGGGCCGCCATGTGCGGTTCCATGCGCTTGCGCTCGTTGCCGTGCCAGAAAATCTTGCCTTCCTGCGGGTGATACACGCCGTTGATGACGTTGAGCATCGAGCTTTTTCCCGCACCGTTGGGGCCGATGATGGCGCGGATTTCATGCTCCTTGACGTTGAAGGAGATGTCGGTCAGCGCCTTGACGCCGCCGAAGCGCAGGGAAATGTTCTGCAGGTCGAGAATGACGTCGCCTATTTTTTTGCTCATTTTCAGGCAGCCTTTTTCACGATCGGAAAGGTCTTGGCATCGACGATTACCAGGTCGGCAGCAACCTTGCCGCGCCGGCCATCCTCGAACTTGACCTCGGTTTCGATGTACTGGTTCGGCTTGCCCTCGTAGAGCGCGTCGATCAGCACCTTGTATTTTTCGGCGACGAAATTGCGGCGCACCTTGCGCGTCCGCGTCAGCTCGTCGTCGTCCGGGTCCAACTCCTTGTGGAGGACCAGGAAACGGTGAATCTGCGAATCGGCCACCATCGTGTCGTGCACCAGATCGGCATTGACCTGCTCGACGCATTCGCGGATCAGTTCCAGCACCTCGGCCTTGCCGGCCAGGTCGGTGTAGCCCGAATAGGCGATGCCGCGACGCTCGGCCCAGTTGCCGACGGCGCCCATGTCGATGTTGATGAAGGCGCAGACCATATCGCGGTCGTGGCCGAAGCAGACGGCTTCCTTGATGTGCTGGAAGAACTTCAGCTTGTTCTCGATGTAGTTCGGGGCGAACATCGCGCCGTTCGACAGCTTGCCGACGTCCTTGGCGCGGTCGATGATCTTCAGGTGGCCGTCCTCGTCGAGGAAGCCAGCGTCGCCGGTCATGAAGTAGCCCTCGGCATTGAGCGATTCGGCCGTCGCATCCGGGCGCTTGTAGTATTCCTTGAGCAGCATCGGGCCCTTGACCAGCACCTCGCCGTTGTCGGCGATCTTGATCTCGACGCCCGGGGCCGGCTGGCCGACCGAGTCGAACTTGATCTGGCCGTCCGGCTGCAGGCAGACGTAGGCGCAGGTTTCAGTCTGGCCGTAGAACTGTTTGAGGTTGATGCCCATCGAGCGGTAGAAGCGGAACAGCTCCGGCCCGATGGCCGCGCCGGCCGTGTAGGCCACGCGGATGCGGCTCATGCCGAGCACGTTGCGCAGCGGGCCATAAACGAGGATGTTGCCGAGCCAGTATTGCAACCGGTCGCCCAAGCCGACCGACTTGCCGTCGAGAATGTCGGCCCCGCAGCGCTTGGCCACCGCCATGAAGTGGTGGAACATTTTCTGTTTGAGCTTGCCCGCGTCTTCCATGCGGATCATGACCGAGGTCAGCAGGCTTTCGAACACGCGCGGCGGCGCGAAATAGCAGGTCGGGCCGATTTCGCGCAGGTCCGACATCACCGTATCGCCGGATTCCGGACAGTTGATGGTGAAACCGGCGACCAGCGCCTGGGCGTAGGAAAAGAGGTGATCGCCGACCCAGGCCATGGGCAGGTAGGACAGGATGTCGCCATCGGCGCCGAGATTGTCCACCTGCACCCCGCCCTGCGCGGCGGCGATGAAGGCGGCGTGCGTCTGGCAGACGCCCTTCGGCTTGCCGGTCGTGCCCGAGGTGTAGAGCATCACGCCGGTATCGTCGAAATGCCCCTGCTCGACCTCGGCATTGAGGAAATCGGCGTGGTTGCGGTCGTGAATCCGGCCCATTTCCATGAGTTCATGGATATCGTGCAGGAAAGGCTGGTTGTAATGGCGCATGCCGCGCGGATCGTCGTAAACGATGTGCTCGAGCGTCGCGACCTGATCCTTGACCTCAAGCATCTTGTCGACCTGCTCCTGATCCTCGACGACCACGAAGCGGATGCCCGCATCCTGCAGCACGAAGAGCATCTCGTTGGCCACCGCGTCCTGGTAGAGCGGCACCGGCACGCCACCCAGGCACTGGGCGGCCGTCATCATCATGTACAGATGCGGGCGGTTGTCGCCGATGATCGCCAGGTTGTCGCCGCGCTTGAAGCCGAGCGAGGCCAGGCCACAAGCCAGGGCGCGCACGCGGTCGGCAACATCGGCCCACGTCCAGGTCTGCCAGATACCAAGGTACTTTTCGCGCATGGCCGGCGCATTCGGCCGGACGCTCGCATGATGGAACAGCAACCGCGGGAAGGTATGCAAACCATCCACCGCGGCGTAATTCGCCTGCGTGGGCATTCTTAGTCTCCTCCGCCGCGACTCATCGTTCGCGGTCTAACGTTCGTTTGAATCATTGTGCTCCCCTTAGCCTTACACCAAGCTTGCATAGGGGGAGACGACTCAGTGTGCGACGAAGTCTATGCGGAGGAAAGTCGCTTGAATGTCATCCGGCGGACAATGTTGAAAATAGTTGTCGCGGTTTGAGGAGAGAAGAAAGCGCGACGGCCGGATGGGCGGATTTCGATTTTGGGCGTTTTTTCCGGTTGACCGTGGGAGGCTCGCGAAAAAGACAGCTACCGACCCTCTGCGGACGTTCGTAGCTCGGGCGATTGAGGGTCAGCTTTCAGCGGCAACCGGTCGATTGTGGTGAGGAGCTGTAAGCGCAGCCTCTTTGATGGGCAAATTTACAAGTGCAGCAATGATGGCCAGCGCAATGTCGGCGTACCACATCCAGGTGAAGTCCCCGAACTGGGACATCGTGATACCACCCAGCCATGCTCCGAGGAATCCGCCAATCTGGTGCGATAGCAAAGTGAGTCCGAACAAGGTGGCCAAATAACGTGTCCCGAACAGTTTGCCGACAATCGCCGCGGTCGGTGGAACCGTGGCCAGCCAAGTAAAGCCCAAGCCGGCAGCAAACAGGTAGTAAGTCCATTCAGTACGAGGCATCCACAGATACCAGGCAATCAGCACGGCCCGTGAGGCATACATCACCGCCAGGACATACTTACTGCGATAACGGGCGACGCACGAACCAGCGTACAGACTGCCGAATACGTTTGCTAGGCCGATGATGGCCAGTGACCAGCTGGCCACACTGGGTGGAAGACCGCAAAGATTCACTTCACCGGGTAGATGGGTTACCAGGAACGCGATGTGAAACCCGCAGGTAAAGAAACCAGCATGAAGCAACCAGTAGCTTGGATTCCTGAGCGCATCCAGAACCGCCGGGCCCAAGCGAGAATTATCAGTATGTTTTGATGCGCTAGCTGTCGGTCCGGTCAGTTTTCCGACCAATGGAATTGCAGCCAGGGTTGCCAAGGCCATCGCCCACATCGCGCCCATCCATCCCAGGCTCTGAATCAGTTTTTGCAGGAGTGGCGCAAAGATGAATTGGCCGAAGGAGCCCCCGGCATTGATTACGCCAGAAGCCGTACCACGCGCTTCAAACGGCAAGCGTTGGGCTGCGGCACCAATTAGCACGGAGAAACTGCCGGCCCCGGACCCCATGGAAGCTAGGATGCCCAAGGCAATAGCCAGACCGAAACCGTTTTCGATGAAGGGGGTAATCGCGCAACCGATGGCGAGCGTAATCAGTCCGGCCATCAACACCAACCGGGGACCGTAGCGGTCAGCCACTGCCCCGGCAATCGGCTGGATGGCACCCCAGGTGAACTGCCCGATAGCCAACGCCAGGCTAATGGTGGCGATGCCCATGCCGGTCGAACTATTGATGGGGCTGATGAACAGTCCGAAGGATTGGCGGGTTCCCATGGTCACCATGAGAATGCCGGCCGCAGCCAGGGTTATGGACAGGACATCGGGGCGTCGAATCAAGTGAAACATAATGGCTCAGTGGGTCAGAAGCAATGCTCAGTTGCAGGAAACGAGCCGTCTTTAACAGCTTCGACGTAAGAACAAATTGCTGATGCGATGTCCGGTTGACCAACCATGAAGTTACGGACGAAACGCGCCTTCTTGCCAGGAAAGACGCCCAGCATGTCGTGCATGACCAGAACCTGGCCGGAACAATCAGGGCCTGCACCAATGCCAATCGTGGGAATACGAAGTGCCTCCGATACGGACTTGCCGAGCGAGGCTGGAACCGCTTCGAGCAGTAACATCGAGGCTCCAGCCTCCTGAAGTGCTAGTGCATCAGACAGCAATCGCTCTGCCCCTTCCGTTGTCTTGCCTTGAACTTTGAAGCCACCGAGCTGATGGACAGATTGCGGCGTTAGCCCCAAGTGGGCAAAGACAGGAATCGCGCGCTCGGTCAAAAAGCGCACTGTGTCGCACAACCAAGCGCCGCCTTCCAGTTTGACTAGCTGCGCGCCAGCCTGCATTAGCTTCACGGCGTTCTCATAGGCAGACTCAGGTGTCCCATAGCTGCCGAATGGCATGTCTGCGGCAAGCAGTGCCGACTTGTTGCCACGTGCAACGCAGGCCGTGTGATAAGCAATGTCGGCAATGGTCACCGGCAAAGTCGTCGCGTGGCCCTGCAAGACGTTACCCAGCGAATCGCCCACCAACAGCATATCGACCGCGCAAGCGTCCATGAGCGCTGCAAAACTCGCGTCGTAGCAGGTCAGCATGGCGATTTTCTCGCCGGCATTCTTCATGTTCTGAAGTGCCGGCAAGGTGACGGCTTTGCGTTGCGGCTCAGCTTGGCCGTCTTGCAGGTAACCGGCCATGCGTTACTTCTCCGTTTTGCCGTGCATCACCATGATGGTTTGTTGCATCAGCGCACACAGAGTCTCTTTCCCATCCTTGATGGCGAAGACCTCGGCCTTGGTCACAATCAGGGTACGTCCCGGCCGCACGACCTGGCCGCGGGCAATCAGCTTTTCGCCGTCGGCTGGGGCAACCAGATTCATCTTGTACTCAACAGTCAGGACAGAGGCGTTGGCCGGCACCACCGTCATCGCGGCATAGCCGGCGGATGAGTCGGCAATCATGCCGACGACACCGCCATGGACGAATCCGTGTTGCTGCTCGATGCCGTCCCAGTGCGGGACATGAATCTCCGTCATCCCGCTTTCAACCACGGGCATGGTGGCCTTCACCAAATGCATGGCGTTCTGTTTGTCGAAACTGGCCAAGACGCGTTCGGCAATATGTGGGTCTGATACATGGGGCATGCTTCGGTCTCCTTAGGTGGTTCTCAGATGATGAGCAGGCCCTCAAGTCTCACATTCAAAAGGCTCATGCATCTAGTTGTGGCGATACTTGCAATCAGGCTATTAGAATGGATGAAAGGTCCCGCCTCAAATGAGTTATTTGTGACCACACATGAGGATTTGTAATGTCAATTAGCCTCTCAAAAATTCCATCAGTAGATTTGCTGCGAGGCTTCGTCGCGGTTGGTCGTCGCATGAGTATCACCTTGGCGGCCGGCGACTTGTTTTTGACCCAGTCTGCGGTCAGTCGTCAGATTCACGGCCTGGAGACAGCACTGGGTGTGAAATTGTTCGAGCGAACACATCGCGCCATTCGCTTTACGCCGGAAGGTGAGCAGCTATTCGTTGCCGCCGACAGTGCCATGCAGCAACTACAAGATGCGTTGGGGGCACTGGAAGACAACATACGCCGGCGACCGGTGACGATTACGGCCAGCATTGGCTTTGTCGGCCTTTGGTTGCTGCCGCGCCTTGGCTTATTTCAGGCAGAACACCCGGAAATCGAGGTGCACATCTCGGCTAACAATCAGATTGTGGACTTGCGCAAAGAGGGTTTGGACATTGCTATTCGCTATGGTGAGGAGCGCATGATGCCGCCCGGCTCAAGCCGTCTGTTTGGCGAGACCGTCTTCCCAGTTGCCCATCCCAGCCTTGGCATGAAGCGTTTGGATAACCCTGCATTGATTGAGCAGTCCACCTTGCTTGAGTTCGAGGGAGATTCGTCATTTGCATGGCAATGGACTAACTGGCTGGAGTCACAAGGATGGTCTGGCGTGAAACCAAAAAGCATTCTTCGCTTCAACCTGTATGACCAGTTGATTCATGCTGCTGTCGCTGGCCAAGGCATTGCACTGGGCAAGGGACAAATCATCGGCCCCATGCTGGCTGATGGTCGCCTGGTTGCGCTGCCAACGTCACTTCCCGGCCCCAGCTCCAACAAGGTCTACTACCTGATTCAACGAGACACCCCGGCAAGCAGTCAGGCACAAACCCTGATTGACTGGATACGTACCGAGGCCCGCGTTACGGATTCTGCTCCAGCGTAACAAGCTGGGCCGGAACGTCCTGCGTGACTTCGCCGTCACGTAGCCAAGCCAAGGGAATTTTCCACAAGGAATCCGCATAGCGTGCATTGAAAAATGCGAAGTGCCCGATGGAAGGCTCGCCGACCGCATCGGGTTTGATACGCATGTGTGTGCTGGAGCTGTTCTTGAAGTAGCTGAGCAGGCGATGGATAGCCGGAATGGTGCCGAACTCGTCATCGCTCATCGACACTGCCAGCGTGGGCGCCGTGACCTGAGCAAACGATTCAACCAGCTTGGCTCGCTCTTCATCCGACAGTGCCTGCGGGCCTGATTTGTAGATGTCTTCGAAGCGTGGCTCAGGAGAAATCCAATCACGAACCACGCCACTCGGCGTGTCTTCCAGCCACCCCAGGCGCTTGCCCGGGAAGTAGCCAAAGATTGCTGTCAGGGTCGGCATGACGATGTGCCAGCGCAGGAACATGGCAAAGCGCTTGTGCTTGGCGTAATCCCGCCAGTAGGCAAACTGCGACCCCATCGTGAAAACCCGTTTAATGAGTTGGTTGGACGGTGCCATCCCCACCAGAAAACCACCCACGCTGTGGGCAGCCACCAGGATGTCGTGCCCCTTGAAGCAGGTGCCAGCAAATCTCAGCACCCCTTCGAAGTCTTTGCCTCCCCAATCCAGCCAATTGGCCTGAAAACCCCGCATGTTCTCGGGCCGGGAGCCTCCAATTCCCCGGTAGTCATAGGTGATGACGTTAAAGCCGTGGCTGTAGAGAAAATCGGCGAATCGACTGTAATACCTGCTTTGCACTGAAGTGGCCGGATTGATGATGACGACCGGTGGAAGCTCGTCACCATTAACCACCTCATGAACCCAAGCGTGGGCATGCAATGGAAAACCATCGACAGCGGGAATGTTTATTTTTACTGGTTTGGTGGGATTCGAGGCCATGGCTACTTGGTGTGCTCCAACGATTGGCTTTAAGCCTACGGTGGATGGACCAAGTGCTCAATTGAGATAATTTCGGCCTGACATTCCAAATTTGCATGTGGCACGGCAAGACCATTGATTGCCTGATGACTTACTCGCCCTACAAACCGTTGATGCTTACATTCGCAATCCAATTCCGACGGCGGCGTTCTGTTCTCTCTTCAACACTTTCACCATCGAAATTGGAATGGAAATACTTGAGAAGGGTGGGCGAAATGCCTTGCAGAGCGTGTATGTTGACCACCGCATAGAGGCGCCCATCAATCTCACTGGTCACCAGAGGAGTGTCTTCGCATTGCTTGCAAATGAGGAATTCGGCAGTTCTCGTACCGAAGGTGTGCCGGGTCAGCAGCGCAAGGTTGCTGATTTTAACTTTCAGGTCGGCCGATGGCGACGATGTCCAAACACCTTTATGGGCCTGGCAGAACGAACAAGCACACGCCCACGCAGGAATTCTTGTTGGGTCAGGCAGCCACTCGAGATTAAAAGATACGTTGCCACATTGGCATTGGCCGGTAATCAGCATGAAGCCTCCTCAGGGCATCAGTGTAACCAAACGCCGCCGTTGCGATAACGGCGTTCGCCATACCCCCTTCGATGTTGATGTGGATGGCGGCTTAATGCACAGAGCAGCCCCTTGAATGTCAGCTTGTTGGAATGCTCAGCCGGCAGCTTGTGGCCGAACTCAGTCCTTCGAAATTTCAATTTTGGCCAAATTTTCCGGTTGACCGTGAGATTGCCGTTGCGCATGCCCTGCGGCAGAAATCGGGTTTAGATGCCCACCCATGGCAAGGGCGGTGATGCCAGGCGACGCCCTTCGTCGCCTTCAACGCGGCCGAAGCGCGGATCGCCAGCTTCCCAGTCGCGCCAGGCGGTGGCGATGTCGGCTTTGTGGTGGCCGACGAAGTTCCAGAACATCAGCACCGGCTCGGGGAAGGGTTCGCCGCCGACAAGCAGCAGACGGCTCCCTGCGGCGAGGTGGAGGGTGAGTTCTGTGGGGCCGGGCGGGAGGTAGGCGAGTTCGTCGCGGGCGTAGGTTTCGCCGGCGAGTTGCATGTCGCCGGCGAGGACGAAGAGGCCGTGTTCGAAGCTGGGGTCGAGGGTCAGGCGCAGGTTGCCGCCGCTCGGGCTATGGGCATCGAGGCCGACCAGCGGGGTGTGGAAGCGGGCCGGCATGTGTTGGCCGGCGTAGGTGCCGGCGAGCAGGGTCATGGTGGCGGCGCCGTCGGTCCAGCGCGGCAGGTCGGGGTAGTGTTCGAAGTCCGGCGGGCAGTCGGCGGCCTCGGGCGGCAGGGCGATCCAGAGTTGGGCGGCGTGCAGGCGCTGGCCGTCGGCGAGGCTGTCTTCGGTGTGCACGATGCCGTGGCCGGCGGTCATGAGATTGACCTGGCCGGGGCGGATGACCTGGGCGCTGCCCAGGCTGTCGCGGTGCAGGACTTCGCCTTCGATGAGCCAGGTGAAGGTTTGCAGGCCGATGTGCGGGTGGGCGCCGACGTGCATGCCGTGGCCGGCCGGGAAGTCGACGGGGCCAAGGTGGTCGAGGAAGCACCAGGCGCCGATCATGCGGCGCTGGCGGGTGGGCAGGGCGCGCAGCACGGTCATGCCTTCGCCAATGTCGGAGGCGCGGCCGGCGATACGTTGGGGGGTCGGGTTCATGCGGACTCCTTCGCGGTTTGGCCACCCAGCCACGCTTCGTAGCCGCCGAGCAGCGGGCGCACCGAGCGGTAGCCGGCTTCGATCAGGCGATGGGCGGCCTGGATGGCGCCGGCGTCTTCCGGGCAATTGCACAGGGTAACGATGGGCTGATGTTTGGGCCAGGCGCCGACGGCGTCGAACAGCCGGTCATGCTCGGCGGGAACGGCGTCGGGGATGGGCCCGGTTTCGACGACCATGGTCGGGCCGCGCAGATCGAGCACGAGCGGCGGCTGCTCGGATTCAAGCTCGGCGAGCAGTTCGCCGATGGTGATGTGCGGCACGGCCGAGAGGCGGCGGAAGCGGTATTTCTGCCACAGCTTCCAGCCCAGCCAGAGGGCCGCGACGCCGGCGACGACGATGAGCGCGCTGCCGATGTTGCGGTCGAGCGCGGCGATCACCGCCTGCACTTCGCTGCGCAGCACCCAGCCGGTGAGCAGCGCCAAGCCGGCCCATAGCGCGGCACCGGCGGCCGCGGCCAGCACGAAGCCGGTCGGGCTCATGCGCAGGGCGCCGGCGATGGGCGGCGCGACGGTGGAAAAGCCGGGCACGAACTTGGCGATGACCAGCGAGCTTAGGCCCCAGCGCACGAAACGCGACTCGGTCTGGCTGACGCAGGAGGCCGGGTTGATCGACAGCCGGCACAGCCCGGCCAGCACGCGGTAGCCGAACGCCCGCCCGGCGAGGTACCACACGGCGTCGGCCAGCACCGAGGCGACGATGGCGGCGCCGAGCATGGCGGCCAGTTGCCCGGAGGACAGGGCGAGACTGCCGGCCAGCAGCAGCGTCGGCACCGCCGGCACCGGCAGGCCGCCCTGCTGGGCGAGGACGTTGAGGAACACGACCCAGACGGCGTCACGCTGAAGGGATTCGGCAATCTGGGAGAGGTCCATGGCGGCAAGTGCTGATTAATTGGTCATCCCCGCGCAGGCGGGGATCCAGTTCGTTGATTTTCTGGATTCCCGCTTTCGCGGGAATGACATCTCTGAATTGTTTGCGGGAACCGGTGTACGACCCCGGCCCCGCCCGTTGGTTCACAAGGACTGCACGGCATTTGCCTCGAACTTGCCGTCGCGGTAGTCGCGCAGGGCCTGCTCGATTTCGGCGCCGGTGTTCATGACGAAGGGGCCGTACTGGGCGATGGGTTCGCCCAGCGGCTGGCCGGCGATGATCAGGGCACGGGCGTCTTCAGTGGCGGACAGCACGACGCCCTCGCCGCCGTCGTTGGCGAGGATGGCCATGTAGCGGTCGTCCACCGCCGTGCCGCCGACGTCCACGCTGCCGCGATAGACGTAGACGAAGGCGTTGTGCCCGGCCGGGATGGCCTGCGCAAAGCGGCCACCGGCCGGCAGATGCACGTCGAGGTAGAGCGGCTGCGTCGCTTCGCGCTGGACCGCGCCGGCCACGCCCTGGCTGCTGCCGGCGATGATGCGCACGCGCACGCCGTCGGCCGTGGTGGCCTCGGGAATGCTCTCCGCCGGGATGTCGCGGTAGCTGGGCGCCATCATCTTGTCGCGCGCCGGCAGGTTTAGCCAGAGCTGGAAGCCTTCCATCAGCCCTTCTTCCTGTTCCGGCAGTTCGGAATGGACGAGGCCGCTGCCCGCCGACATCCACTGCGCGCTGCCCGGCCCGAGCAGGCCGGCGTTGCCGGCGCTGTCGTGGTGGCGCATGCGCCCAGCCAGCATGTAGGTGACGGTTTCGAAGCCGCGGTGCGGGTGATCGGGGAAGCCGCCGATGTAGTCCTCCGGATTCTCGTTGCGGAAGGCGTCGAGCATCAGGAAGGGGTCGAGCCGGCGTTGCAGGTTTTGCGTGAGCACGCGGGTCAGGCGCACCCCGGCGCCGTCCGAGGTCGGCATGCCCTGGACCAGTCGCTCGACGCGGCGGCTTTGCAGGTTGGTGGATTGGGTTGCGGTCATGGCATCAGTCTCCAGTGGGGTTGGGGTGATGAGTGTTGGCCTGACAGGCTATCAGACCACGACTTCGTCGATACGTGCCTCGGCTTCGGCAAAGGCCTTGCTGGCGGAGTCGGCACCCATCGCCAGGCCTTCGGCGAAGATGAACTCGACGTCGGTCATGCCGAGGAAGGCGAGCACGCTCTTCAGATACGGCGTCTGCGAATCGGCCGGGGTGTCGCGGTAGAGGCCACCACGGGCCAGCGCGACATACACCTTCTTGCCCTTGAGCAGCCCTTCCGGCCCGTTGGCGGTGTAGCGGAAGGTGACGCCGGCGCGGGCGATGGCGTCGATCCAGGTCTTCAACTGCACGGGCACGCCGAAGTTGTACATCGGCACGCCGAGCACGATCACGTCGACGGCCTGCACCTGGGCGATGAGGGCATCGTCGAGCGCGACGCGGGCGGCCTGTTCCGGCGTGCGCTGCTCGGCCGGGGTGAAGAGCGCGCCGAGGGCCGGCTCGTCGAGCACCGGGTGCGGATGGCTGGCCAGGTCGCGCAGTTCGACCGTGGCGCCGGGGTTGCGCGCCACAAGGCGGGCCGTGATGGTGTCGGCGAGGCGGGTGGAATTGGCGCCGGCAGAACGGGCGCTGGCGTTGATTTGCAGGATCTTCATGATGGTTTCTCCGTTGAGGTCGGGTTGGTTCGGTTCGGCATTGGCTTGAGACTCAATCGCGCCGTCACCATGGAGCCCATTCTATTGACGCAAATTCGGCACCGGAAGCCGTCAAAATGGGTATCATCGTTCCATCAATGGAACAATAAACATGGAACTCGACGCCAACGACCTCATCCTCTTCGCCCACGTCATGGACAGCGGCAGCTTCGCCCGCGCCGCCGAGCGCGTCGGGCTGCCCAAATCGACACTGTCGCGGCGCATCGGCGCGCTCGAAACCCGCCTCGGCGAACGGCTGCTGACGCGCAGCACGCGCCGCCTGGCCATCACCGAATTCGGCGAGCGCATCCTCGACCATGCCCGCCGCCTGCAGGAAGAAACCGAGGCTGCCGCGGCCATTGCCCAGACCCGCCAGGGCACGCCGCGCGGCGTTCTGCGCGTCTCCATGCCACCTGATTTCCGCGAGCTCGACCTCACCCCGCTGCTCCTCGACTACGCCGCGCGCTACCCTGATGTGCGGCTCGAACTCGACCTTTCGCCGCGCCGCGTCGACCTCCTGGCCGAGCGCTTCGACCTCGCCATACGCGCCGCCGCCCGCCTGCCCGACGACGCCACGCTGGTCGCCCGCAAGCTCTGCGAAATGGGCAACGGCCTCTACGCCAGCCCGGCCTACCTCAAGCGCTACGGCGAGCCGGCCACACCGCCCGAATTGCTCGACCACGTCGCCCTGCAACTGATCGGCGGCAACGGCGACGCCCTGCCCTGGCGCCTGTCGCGCGGCAACGAACAATGGGAAGGCCTGCCCACCGGCCCGCTCGCCGCCAACTCCCCCGGCCTGCAACGCGAAATGGCTGGGCATGGCCTCGGCATCGTCGGCCTCGACGACCGGCTCGCCCGCCCCTGGGTCGAACGCGGCCTGCTCCAGCGCATTCTCCCCGACTGGTCGCTGCCCACCGTCACCATCTGGTGCGTCACCCCCGGCCGCCGCCTCATCCCCACCCGCACCACGGCCTTCATCGACCTTCTGCGCGCGGCACTGACCGGCGAACGCTGACTCGCGCCCGGCCCCCGCTCAACCAGCAATTCGGCGGGCGATTGGCAGCGCTTTCAACATTTCAGATTTGGGCGTTTTTTCCGGTAGACCGTCAAAGGCTGGTTGAAATGGCCGCGACCGAATCCGGGCCGCCCTTCTCGTTAGCGGTTGGCCGCCGGGAGAAGTCATCATCAAGCGGTCTCTCGATGACGGGGTGCCCCAGCCATTTCAGCAGCTTTTCGTACAGCCCGTCCGGATCAACCGGTTTGGCGATGTAGTCGTTCATGCCAACGCCGAGACAGGTGTTGCGATCCTCCTCAAACGCATTGGCCGTCATCGCCAGAATCGGCGTCGTTGTGTTCAGCGAGCTGGCGCGAATGGCTTTTGTGGCGTCGATGCCGTTCAGAATCGGCATTTGCATGTCCATCAGGATCAGTGCGTACGATTGTTGGCGGGCCAGGGCGAGCGCCTGCTGGCCATCCTCGGCGATATCGACAGCCAGACCGGCAGTCTCCAGCAACCCCCGGGATACTTCCTGGTTGATCGGCTCGTCTTCCGCGAGAAGGATGCGGGCGCCGAGATGGGCTTCCCGGAGGCGTTCTTCGGCTGAACGCAAGGAAGGAGTATCAACTGCCTGAACGGCGCCGTGTTCGCGCCGCCGCAGGCGGCAAACAAACACGAACGTGCTGCCGACGCCGGGCGTGCTCTCGACGCCGATCTCGCCACCCATCTGCTGCGCCAGCCGCTTGCTGATGGCCAGCCCCAGCCCGGTGCCCCCGTACTTTCGAGTCGTGCTGTTATCGGCCTGCTCGAAGGAGCGGAACAGTCGATCCAGCACATCGGGCGTGATGCCGATGCCGGTGTCGATGATCTCGAAACGGAGCTGAACGGAATCCGCCGTTTCTTCGACTTTGCGGACACGCAGGGTAATGCTGCCCCTTTCGGTGAATTTGATGGCATTCCCTGTAAGGTTGAACAGGATCTGCCCGAGGCGCAGGGGATCGCCCATGAGTGGCATATGAGAAAGTTCAGCAGGAACATCGAATTTGAATGTCAGCCCCTTCTCGGCGGCTTTGTGGCCGAGGACGCTGACGAGGTTTTCGATGACAACCGCAATCTGCAGGGGCGCATCTTCCAGTACCAGGCGTTCGGCTTCGATCTTCGAAATGTCCAGGATGTCGTTGAGGATGGACAACAGGCTATCGGCAGCGCCTTTGGCCTTGTCCAGCTGATCGACCCCCTTCGGGTCGGTCATGCGCCGTTTCGCAAGCTCCAGCATGCCCATGATGCCGTTCATGGGCGTTCGAAGTTCGTGACTCATGTTGGCCAGGAAGGTGCTCTTGGCCCGGCTGGCGGATTCGGCCAACTCCTTGGCCAGGGACAATTCCTGGCGTTGCTGCGCTTTCTGCGCCAGCAGGCGATTGAAGGTATCGACCAGCACCTGCGCTTCACCGGTTGCCTCGACGCGAATGGTTTCGGGGGCATCCTCATCCTGCTCGCGCAGGTTATTTACGGCACCGATGACATTGAGCAAGGGCTGGATGACGTAGCGGGTGAGCGACCAGTAGAGGATGGCCAGGCCGAGAATGATGAACAGCCCGCCAACGCCGAGGACCTTGGAAACAAAGCTGGTCAGGCGACGATCAAAGCTTTCCTGCGTGGCCGCAACGACGACGGCAGCGACCGGCTGCCCCGCGGCATCGACAACCGGCTTCAGCGTGGCCAGAAACTCCCGGCCCTGGATCGTGAAGGTGAACTGCTGTTCGGCGGACGAAGCGAGGGCAGTGCGGACCGCCGGCAACTCGGGCAGGCGCTCTCGACCGACGCCCGAGGTATTTTGAAACAGCACCCTGCCATCTGCCGTGTAGACGGCAACGATTTCCACATCTTCATGGCTGCCGACCACCGCATTGCACCGATCGTCGAAGCCGATGATTTCCTCGGCACGCAAGCCCAAGGCCAGAATGCGTTCAAATTGGGCGGCCACCTCATGCGAAACGGCAACGCTGCGTTCAGCCACGGCCTTGCTGTAGGCCTGGGAAAAGGTATGTGCCGCCGTCAGCAGCACGGCAAACACCGTCAGGACCAGCACGCTGCCCGCAGTCAGCAAGACCTTGGCGCGCAGCCCCTGTTTCATTTGGCGTCCCAGTCGAAGCGGGTAATCACCTGCGTCGACAGGAGCAAGTCGCTATGCACCCGGATGCCCAGCTTGTTGGCGCGGGCCAGGCTGATGACCGGCGCCCCCTTGGTGGTGGGCTGAATGGGCAGGTCGCGGGGTGATTTGCGATCGACAAGAACCTGTCGCGCCAGCCGCCCGGCCGCCAGCCCTTGTTCGCGCTCGGAGACAGTCACGGCGACCAGCGTGCCGTGATGCACTCGGTCGACCCAGAAGCCCAGATCGGGCAGCGAGGAATTTTCCGCAGTCCACCGCTGCACTTCCTGGTAGGGCACGTTCTTGCCGGCGGCATCCTTGAAGTTGAATATGCCGATCAGGGCAATGGCATCCGCCATTTCCGGATAAGCCTTGATGCGCGCCTTGTACTCGTCGTAAGTCCGGATCATCTCCCAACCCACGATCCTGACATCCGGCGGCAGCTTTACCGCCTTCATGCGCTCGACCACCGGCCCCCACATCGGCGCATCGTCAATGACCACGACCAAGCGTTTCACCCCCGGCACGAGACGCTTGAGCAACTGCACCGATTCACCGAAATGCTCGTGCTCGACCACGCCGGTCACGTTGTTGGCCTTGTCGAAGCCGTACTCCTGCGGCGCCTTGTTCACCCCGCTGAACACCTGGACGATTGGCGTATTCAGATAGTGCCGGGTGACCAGTTCCTGAGCGTCGTCATCGGTGGTGTAGATCAGATGTGGCGCCCATTGCTCAACCAGCGCACGAGCCGCCTTGGCGCGCTCAGCCTTTTGCTTGGGCTCCGACTGGCGCTTTGTGTCCAACTCGAACACCTTGTATTCCGCCTTGACATCGCCAAGGCCGGACTTGAAGCCCTCCAGCTGCCCCTCGGTCCAGCGCCAGGGGGTGTGGTAGCTCATGACATGCAGGATGCGGGTCGGCGTACCGTCGGGCTGAACGTTCGTTTCGGCCGATGCTTGCGCCGAGAAGATCAGCACCATCGCACAAAAATAAAGTGGGGCTGCAAAGCGACCCCTCCAGGCGCCAGTCTTGTCCATGTTGAAGTCCCGATGGTCTCTATGTTTGCAAGGATTATATGCCTCGCAAGGCCAGCCGCACATCAGCCCGGAAGCGCTCTTTCGCCCGGACTCAGCGCCAAGGACATTTCGATTTTGGGCGATTTTTCCGGTTGACCGTGGAAGAGGGGCATTCCGGCAATTTCAGTCTTCCCACGGGCTAACGGCACCATAACGCCGCAGAAATGAGGGTGACGGCAAGCTATTCAGCGGCTACAATGACCATTCACCAGTCTATTCATTTATCTATTCACGCTTATGTCTCGCCATTCCGACTCGATCCGCCTGCTGCTCGCCCAAGGGCCGATGGCTGCGCGCCAACTCGTTGAAAAGGCGGGCATTAGCCAGCCAACGGCGTCGCGCGCGCTGGCGGCGCTGGGCGATGAAGTCGTGCGGATTGGCACCGGCCCAGTTATTCGTTATGCCCTGCGCGACACCACGCGCGGCTTCGCGACCGCCCCCGTTTTCCGCGTCAGCGAGGCGGGGCAGATCCGGGAAATCGGCGCCCTCATCCCGGTGCGCCCGGAGGGATTTGTCATGGTGCAGGCCGACGGCCTATCGCTGCATAGCGACGGGCTACCGTGGTGGCTGTTCGACATGCGGCCGCAGGGCTATCTCGGCCGGGCCTACGCCTCGATCTACGCGGCCGGTCTCGGCCTGCCGGCCAACCCGGAGCATTGGCGCGACGCCGATGTCATCCGGGCGCTGCTCGCGCAGGGTCACGACGCGGTCGGCAACCTGCTGATCGGCACGCTGGCGCGCGACCGCTTCATCGACATGCCTGCGCCTTTTCCGACTGACCGAGCGGCGGACTATCCAGAACTGGCTCGCGCCGCTGGTGCCGGCGAAGCGCCCGGCTCGTCGGCGGGTGGCGAGCAGCCGAAGTTCTGTGCCTACACCGAGCGCGGTCACGTCCTGGTCAAGTTCACCGCGCAGGACGACAACCCCGTCACCGAGCGTTGGCGCGACCTTTTGCTCGCTGAGCATCTGGCGCTGTCGGTACTGGGTGTCGAAACCGGGATTTTCGATTTCGCCGGCCAGCGGTTTCTGGAAGTGCCGCGCTTCGACCGCATCGGCCAACTCGGCCGCGTGGGCGTCGTCTCACTGCGTGCACTCGATGCCGAATTCATCGGCGACGCCTCCGCCCCCTGGCCCGAGCTGGTCAGCCGCCTCGCCGCTGCGGGCCATGTCCATCCCGATGCCACCGCCGGCGCCGCCCTGCTCTGGGCCTTCGGCACGCTCATCGGCAACACCGACATGCACACCGGCAACCTGTCCTTCATCGGCAGCAACCGCCCGTACCAACTGGCTCCCGCCTACGATGCCCTGCCCATGGGCTTCGCCCCCAGCACTGGCGGCGCCATCGTCAACACGCTTCCGCCAGTATCGCTGACCGCTTCGGTCGACGGTGAAACCTGGCGCGTAGCGCTGCAACTGGCTGAAACGTACTTTGCCAGGCTCAGCGAAAACCATGGTTTCTCCGACGGCTTCGCCCCCTGTATTGCGGCGACACGCCGGCGCATGGACGACGCCGCATCCCGCATCGCCCGGCTGGGATAAGAAACCGGGCCTCGCTTATTGGGGGCAGATCAGGAGCTTTCCCAAGGACATTTCGATTTTGGGCATTTTTCCCGGTTGACCGTGGAAGGCAGATTATTAGGCCGCAGGGATGGTTGAAGTGACTCGATTTCTCAAATGACTGCAGCCATGGGCGCGAACGTTCGACGGGAAGATCAATCGGGCGACCACAAACGGCAAGGAGCCGGTCAGCTCCACCTTCGCTGACCGGCTCCTTGGCGCAGGATTCAACGTATAAAGACTAGTAGGTCAGCGTTTTCACGTTCCCCTGAAGCATGTACGAAGCGATTTCGGCGGGTTTTGCGACGGTGACACCATCCAGCAGATCGCTTGGCTTAAGGTCGCTGTTCGGCAGGAACAGGGCGCATACCTCAACTTTGGCCCCGCCTTTCATGAGCCCCTGAAGCATTTGATTTGGCGTCACGTTGCGTGGCTTGAGCACGGCGCCTTCCTTGCCCTTGACTGCCAGTTGGCCACCTTCGCTGCAAAGTAGTACGCGCACGCTGGCTTTCTGCTCCATCGCCTGAGAGGCCAGCACCATGGCCATGCCCTGGGTTTGTGGCGTACCCGAGTTGATCATGACGAAAAGTTCAGGCGTGCTATCGGCCATACTCGGTAGTGCGCAGGAAAGCCCGACGGCAAGGGCGACAATCTGTTTTTTCATGGTATTTCCCCAAAAAAACAACTAGAAAGCGAAAATGTGTTCTTCGACGCTTTGCATCGAATCGGAGCAAAGCGTACCACAGTCGCATGCACCTGCCAGTGACGAGGAAGGCGCCTCACCTTCTACTACATATTCCCGGCAGGGACGATTGAAAAGCGCTGGCTGCGGGGATCGCCCGAGACAGCCAGCGACGGCAATGGAGAAACAACGCGAGTGACGCTTCCCGGCCAAATAGCGTCCGCTACGGCATTTCAATTTTGGGCATTTTTTCCGGTTGACCGTGAGATTGCCGCCAGCGGCAAAACCGCCCCCATTTTCACGCCGGGCGGGCCCGTGGCAGCGTGAGGACGAAAGCCACGCCGTCCGCGGTGTTGCGGGCGACGATGGTGCCGCCCATCTTGGCCATGTAGGTGCGGGCGACGAAGAGGCCCTGGCCGCGGTTGCCGGCGGCGGCGGATTCGGCCTGGTCGGAGACGCCGTATTCGAAAATGCGTTCGAGCATGTCGTCGGCGATGGCCGGGCCGTGGTTGGTAACGGTGACGCTGGCGGTGTGTTCGTCGAGGCCCAGGCTCAGCTCGATGGGCGTGCCGGGCGGGCGGTAGCGTTCGGCGTTGCGCAGCAGGTGGGCGAAGACGTCTTCGAGGGCGAATTCGTCGGCGCGCACGGGCACCGGTGTGTCGGTGCCGTGGCAGATGAGGTCGGCGACGCCGGCGTTCTCGGCGACGTTGGCGATGAAGGCGGCCAGGTCGACCGGGGCGATTTCCAGTTGGCTACCTGCAAAGGCCTCACTCGGACTGGCGCTGCCGTAGAGCACGCGCACCGCCTGCTGCATGCGGCTGATGTAGCGGTTGCTCGGGTCGGCCTCGTTGCCGTGCAGGGCGAGCAGGCTTTGCAGGGGCGACATGATTTCGTGGCCGACGGCGTGCCACATGTCCTTTTCCTGCGCGCTGCGGATGCGTTCGCGTTCGGCGTCCTCGCGCACCCGGCGCAGCAGGTCGTCGAGGCCGCTGGCGAGCAGGCCGAGTTCGTCATGGCCGCGCAGGTCGGCAAGGTCGTAGCGCTCCAGCCCACCGTCGGCATGCACCGAGCGCGACAGGCCGCGGGTGCGCCGGGTCAGCCGGGCAATCGGGTGGATCAGGCCGATTTCGATGACCAGCCAGGCGACGGCGATGGCGCCGAGCATGGCGCCGATGAACCAGGACAGCCGGGTGGCGACGACCGACAGCGTCTTGTTGACGCTGCGCGCGTCGCCCTTGAGCACCAGCCGGTAGTTGCCGAGCGGCGTCGCGATCTCGTCGCGCAGTTCGACCTCGGCCGCCTCCAGCGATTCGACCGGCAGGCGGCGAATCAGGCGGGTGAGCAGCGGCGAGGAGAGCTCCTGCGCCTCGTCCCGCCCGGCCAACTGGGCGACTTCGCGCTCGTTCGCCCCATCGACGCGGCGGATGGACAGCGATTCGCCGGGCAGCAACAAGGTCGACAAGGCGTCGAGCGCGAACGGCGGCACCGCCCCCGGCCGGTCGCTGGCGAACAGCGGCGCGCCCTCGCCCGGCGGCAGCACCTCGACCTGCACCTTGTACTGGTCGAGATCGGCCGGCGGCCAGACCGGGCGGGCACTCTGCAGGATGCCCTGGCGCAGCGATTCGACCGGGAGGCGCAGCGAGAAGAAGGATTGCTTGCGGCAGTCCGCCTCTTCCTGGGCGGCGTCGAGACAGCGCCCGCTCTGCCAGACCCAACCACGGAATTCTCGCAACGGCCGGGCGCCGGTGTAATCGCGGCCGGGCAGTTCGACGTAGCCGGTAAAGCGGCCACGGACGCCCTCACCCGGGGCCGCCGAGCCATTGGCCAGCGGCTCGAACGGCGCGATCCAACGCCAGGTCTGGTCGCGCAGGCGCACGGTCACGCGCAGACGATGCGCGCCGTCGAGGAACTCGTCGCCGATGCGGTGGGCTTCGAGCGGCCCGCTGGCGAAGGTGCCGGCGGCGTAGATGAAACCGCCGGCCCACGGGTTGTTGCCGACTGCCACGCACAGGCTGCCGTGATCGGGGTATTGGACGAGACAACCGGCCATTTCGATGGCGTTGCGCACCTTGTTCTGGTCGTCGAAATCGATGGCCGAGAAGGGCAGCACGAGCGGTCGGCCGGCAGCGGCCGAAGCCGCATCCCAGCGCGGATTGAGCAGCGCCAGCTGGCCGGCCGGGTGGTGCAGGCGGGCGACGATCTGCGCCTTGGTCTTGTTCAGGCTGGCCTGGTAGGTGTCATAGCTGCGCTGCTTTTCTTCCTGCAGCACGGTCACCGTCATGACCAGCACGACCAGCGCCAGCAGCAGGAAGGAGGTGCGCAGGAGGATGCGCAGGCGGAAGGAGGCCAACCAGGCGAGGAAGCGTTTCATGCCCGCCTCAGCGCGTCTGGTCGGACCAGCGGAAGCCGCGCATCGGCACGTTCTCGATACGGTCGAAGCTGTCGTCGAGTTCGCGGAAAGCCTCGCGGATGGTGCTGATGTGCTTGCGGATGTTGTCGCGGTTGCGGCCGCTCTTCACGACGGCGAACAGGTCGTCGTAGGACACCACCTCGCCGCGCCGCTGGTAGAGCGTGGCCAGGATGCGCTGGGCGGTGAGCGGCAGGTTCACCCGCTGGCCGCGCCACAGCGGCGTGCTCTGGCGCAGCGGGTCGAGGGCCAGCTCATCCTTGGCTACCGCCTCGATTTTAGGCGCCACCCGGTCGCGTGAAGCGCGCAGGATTTCCAGGAAGGTCTCGATGAAATCGGCTTCCTCGAAAGAGGTCTTTTGCAGGTAATCCCAGGCGTCCAGCGCCTTCATGATGCTGCGGTAAATGGCCGCCGGCATGGCCGAAACGACCAGCACCGGCGTCCCGCGCCCGGCCTTGTTGATGGCGTTGATGACCGCCACGCCAGCATGGCGTTCGCGGCCCAGTTCGATATCGAGCGTGACCAGCGCGTAATCCTCGCGGGCGATGGCCGCTTCGGCGTCGTCGCGGTTGAACCACTGGTCGACGACCACATCCGGCCGCGCGGCGAGTATCCAGTCCTTCAACTGGTTGCTGGTGGGGATGTCGTCCTCGATGACGGCGACTTTGGTCATGGTCTTGCTCCCTGGCTGAGGTGCGAAGTATCCCCGTTTTTGGGCCGGCCTGCATGCCGGCGGCGTGAAGGTTTGTTCACACCCCGTCGGCATGGCTTCCGGCGCCGCACCAAAGTCGCCCGGCGGCGGCATGGCTTGCTCCTGGCCTGTCGCCGGAAGATGGGAACCATGCAAGGCCGGTAGCGAAAACGATCTTCCCGCTGCCGGCAACGGGGAAATCTCCCCCGACGCGAAGATCAACATTGAGGAGAAAATCATGAAAGAACGTTTCCTGGACATGTTCGACAGCCTGCGTGAATCGGTGGGCAATCTGGCCGGGCACACCGGTCGGGCGGCGGGGCAAATGGGACGTGGCGTCCATGGTGCTCGCCGCAGCATCATCGCCCTGGCCGTCGCCGGCATCGGCGCTTATGCGCTCTACAACAATCCGCCGATGCAGAGCGTGACGCGTGGCGAGGCGGGTGTGCGCATCAATCAACTGACCGGCGATGTCGTCGAGGTGCGCGAAGGTGCGGCGCTGGTCATCCCCGGCCTGCATGAGCTGCGCCGCTTCTCGCTGCGCGACCAGTTGTATCGCCCCGAAGGCGGCAGCAGCGCCGAAGGTGAAGCGCCGTTCCAGACGGTGGAAGGCTTGTCGATCGGTGTCGATGTCACCATCCGCTACGCCCTCGATCCAGCCCGTCTGACCGCCGTCGCCCGCAGCCTGCCCGACGACATCGGCGGCCAGGTGGTCGAACCGGCCGCCCAGGGCGTGCTCTACAAGACGCTGGCCCGCTACACGGTGCGCGAAATCTTCTCGACCAAGCGTCAGGAGATCAAGGAAACCATCGAACGCGAGCTGGGTGAAATGCTCGGCAAGGATGGCATCAAGCTGCAGGCCGTGATGATCGGCAAGGTCGAACTGCCAGCCGACTACCGCGCCGGCATGGATCGCCTGCTCGCCGAGGAACTGGCCAGCGACAAGATGCGCTACACGCTGGAACTCAAGGAAAAGCAGGTCAAGCAGACCGACCTCGAAGCGGAAGCCGACAAGGTGCGCCGCGAGAAGGCCGCCGAGGCGGCCGGCCAGGAACAGATCATCGCCGCCAAGGCGCAGGCCGAGGCGATGAAGCACATCCTGCCCTTCAAGCAGAAGCAAATCGAGCAACGCGGCCTGGAAGCCGAGGCCGAGAAAATTTCGCGCATCAAGGCGGCCGAGGCCAACTCGCAGGCCCGCCAGATCGAAGCCCAGGGCGAGGCCGAATCGCGCCGCAAGCTGGCCGATGCCGAAGCCTACCGGCAGGAACGTCTGGGCCAGATCGCCAGCGCCCAGCTCGAACGCGACGGCGCACTGATCCAGAAGAACCCGCTGCTCATCCAGAAGACCATGGCCGACAAGCTGTCCGACAAGATTTCGGTGATCATCGCCCCGACGCCGACCAGCGGCGGCTTCATCGGAAATGCCCTGCTCGGCGCCAGCACCGCCGCCAAGCCTGCGGCAGAAGAAACCCAGGTCGAAGGAGAATGATCATGCTGGCTACCGCCCTGACCGTCATCGCCATCGTCACCCAGGACCAGTCGGCACTGCGCGCCGCGCCCAAGGATTCCGCCGCCCAGCAGGCCGTGTTGTGGCAGGGCGACAGCCTCGAAATCCGCGGCGAGAAGGGCGATTTCCTGCAGGTCTACGACCACCGCCGCGAACGCGCCGGCTACATCAAGGCCAGCCAGGTACGCGTCCAGTCGCTGAAGGCCGAAGCCGCACCGGAACTGCTCTCCGTCGTGCGCTTCCTCAAGGAAACGCCGGGATCGGAGGCGCTCGGCATCGGCTACGCCGCCGCTTATCTACGCGCCGTGCCGGCCGGCCAGGTCGATAGCGAGGTGTTCGCCGCGCTGGGCAATATGAGCGACCGCCTGGCCCGCCGCGCCACCGCCGGTCGCACCGGCAAGGCTGGCGACGCGCTGGCAGCCCACGTTGAAGTGGCGGCCAGCTACGGCATGAATCTCGTCAGCTACGAGCGCGATGGCCAGGTGCAGTTGTGCAGCAACGGCGAGGCGCAAGGCCGCGTCCTCGCCTTGCCCGCTGCCGAGATCGACAAGGCGCTGGCTGCCCTGTCGCTGACCCGCCACGAATGCGTGCCGCCGACGCTGACGCCGCCGGAACGTTTCGCCTTCGACAACTGGCGCGCCGACGTGCTGGAACGGGTGCAACTTGCCAAGCTGCCCGAGGTGCTGAAGAACCGCCTGCATCTGCGCAAGGCCGGCGTCTGGGCCAGCCTCGCCTACCAGCGCTCCCGCCGCCCGGAAGCCGGGCCGAATGCCGCCCGCGAAGCCGCCTCGCGCGCCATCGACGAGCTGGCGGCGATCAACCCGGCCGAACTCATGGAAAGCGACGCCAACGCCTACAGCGACGCCGCGATTCGCGTCGGCGCCTCGCGCTGGGCGGCCGAGCCGGGTCTGCCGCAAACGCCGACCAAGGTCGCCGCCGGCCTCGGGGTTCGGGTCAGCGCCGGCCAGCCGGGGGAAACTTGCGTGCATCTGGTCGATGCCAAACACGATGAGAAAAATCCGCTGCTTACCCGCTGCACCTGGGGCCTCGTGTGGCCGGCCTCGACCGCTGTCGCGCCGCAGGGCGATGCCCTGGCCCTGGCCGTGCAACCGCTCGATACTTGGCGCGAGATGTGGGTTTTCCGCAAGGGCACCGATGGCTGGACGGTCGATGTGGTGCCGCCGGCCCTCGACAACCCCAACCTCGGCTACGTCGAATTCGCCGGCTGGGTGCCGGGCGGTCAGCAGCTGCTGGCGGCGCGCGAAGTGCGCAATGGCGACCGTTATCGCACCACTTTCGAAACCGTGTCGATGAGCACGCTGGCTACCGACAAGGCCGCCGACAAGCCCTCCAGCCTGACCCCGTTCTATCGCTGGCAAAACCCGATCTGGAAGGCGGGGACGGTGGCAGTGCGGTGATTGATGGCAGCGGGCAGACTAGCAAAGTCACCGTCATTCCCGCGCAGGCGGGAACGACGGATGGCACTGACGCCTGCCTACTCCTGTTCCGCCCAGCGTTCCGAGCGCAAGGCACGGGCGATGGCCTTGGCGCGGGCTTCGAGCAGAGCAGCGGCCGGGTCGTCGGCTGCGGGATCGGCGACCAGCCCGGCGCAGGCGCGCAGGGCGGTGTCGAGCAGCGCGGCCTTGGGATAGACCGGGGCGGCGCCGGGGAACGCGCGGTAGTCGGCGACGCACAGGGTCATCAACTGGCTGTAGCGTGCCGATTGGCCGAAGGCATCGACGCGTTCGAGCAGCGCCGCGATGGAACCGGCGCGCATTTCGGCGGCACGGTGGATGCGCTCCAGCTCGGCGGTGGCGAGGAGCGCCAGGCCGGTGAATTCGGCCGATACCCGGAAGCGGGCGCAGACGGCCTGGACGCGCGGCAGGCCGCGGTCGACATGACGGTAGTGCGAGGGCAGGTGCTGCGGCGGCGAATCAGCCTTGCCGAGGTTGTAGAGCAGCCCGGCGAAGCGCACGGCGAGCGGCGCGCCGACCTTGGCCATTTCGTCGGCCACGGCCAATTGATGTTCGCCGATGTCGACCACCTCGCCGTTGTTGTCGGCCTGCGGCATGCCGAACAGGGCGTCGAGTTCGGGCAGCAGGGCCGCCAGCGCACCGCTGTCGCGCAGCGCCCGGAGCATGCGCGATGGTGCTTCGCCCATGAGGCCGCGGGCCAGTTCGGGCCAGGCGTCGATGTGGTCGAAGTCGATCAGCACGCCGCGTTCGACTTCGCCCTTGAGGCGGGAAACGGTGTCGGCGTCGAGGGCGCCATCGGGCGCCGCGGCGAGCGCCGCGATGCGCAGGACGTTGGCGGCCGGACAGGCGATGAGCACGCCGAGCGGACTGCTGGCAAAATCGAATCCCATGTGTCGTGTTTCCCCTGCTTGTTGCATTGGCGACAGGACGGCCCGCCTGCAAGCAATTGATTTTTCGGGCCCCGCACCATGCGGCGCCCAATCCGGGAAGTCATCAAGCAAATTCAGGGCCGTCGTTTCGATTGGCCAGATTTCAATTTTGGGCCTTTTTTCCGGTTGACCGTGAAAGGCCCGGCCTATAATCACGGTTCGGCAGATCACCGGAAATCATCATTGAAAAACGCTGAGGAATTGCTGCGTGCCTCCCTGTGGGGGCCGTCGCTGACCGCGGAGGAGATGGACAAAGCCCTCGCCGGCACCTTCGAGCGCACCTTCGCGCCCGGCGCCTTCATCTGCATGAAGGGCGAGCCGGTCGATTACTGGATGGGCATCATCGATGGCCTGGGCAAGATGGCGAGCCACTGGACGACCGGCAAGACGACCTCGCTGACCGGCATCAGCACCGGCGGCTGGTTCGGCGAAGGCTCGCTGCTCAAGAGCGAGCCGCGTCGATACGACGTCATGGCCATTCGCGAAACGCGCGTCGCCTTCATGAGCCGCGCCACCTTCCTGTGGCTGCTCGACCATAGCATTCCATTCAACCGCTACATGATCGCCCAGCTCAACGAGCGCCTCGGGCAGTTCATCGGCATGATTGAAAACGAGCGCATGCTCGACACCGACGCCCGCATCGCGCGCGGCCTCGCCGCCCTCTTCAACCCGGTGCTCTACCCCGGCACCAACCGCTTGCTGCAGATCTCGCAGGAAGAACTCGGCTACCTCGCCGGCGTTTCAAGACAGCGGGCCAACCAGGCGCTCAAGGTGCTCGAAGACGCCGGGCTGGTGCGCAGCGAGTATGGCGGCATCAATATTCTCGATCTGGAAGGCTTGCGCAGCTTCGGCGATTAGGCCCGGCCATCCCCGCCTGACTCGCCGCCATCGACGCGAAAGCGACGAAAAGCGTCTGATTGCCTCTCCCGCAAGCGGACAATGTTGGGCAGGACCTCGCGGGTCAACCAGCGATGCACCTTTTGCGCCGCCATGTCGCTCAGGCCGTCGAGATAGGCCACGGCCCCTTGATCGCTAAAACACAGCCGATCCGTGCCCGACGGCACCTGGCAATCGGCTGCCCCGATGCGCAAACGGATGCGCCCCAAGGTCGCTTGATCGGGCTGACGACCGGCGGCCCGCATCAGGTCCTCGACATCGACCCAGATCGCCGTGGCATCCCAATGCACGCGCACCTGCCGCCCATCGAAAGCGAAATAACGGCCGTTCCAGTCGCCAAGCGCCGCTTCTTCGGCATGGTGCTTCAAGCGGCTGGCACCCATCAATATCCAGCGCGCCAGCACCCAGGCGATCAGCGGAACCGACATGAGAAAGTTGCCGAAATACGCGTTGAGCGCCGCCACGCCGAGCAGGAAGGCATGAAAGCGAAGGTTGGAATTGGGGTCGGACAGCCCGCTCCAGTTCGTCATCGGCGTGTTTCCACGACCCGTCGCGCGGCCGCTGCCTGCACCCGCCTATTTGACATAGCCCCAGCTCTGTAGGCGGCTGTAGGCGTATTCCGCCGCCTTGCCTTTTTGCGAGCGCTTCAGGTAAGCGGCGTACTGGCTCGCCGCCTCGGGCCGCTTGCCCATCCCCTCCAGCGCGATGCCCTTCAGGAAAGTGACGCCGGCTTCGCCGGGCATTAGCCGGTCATAGCGATCGAGGTGCTCGAATGCCGCGCCCGGATCCTTCTGGCCGAGCGCCAGTACGCCGACCAGCTTGTGCGCCTGGGCTTCCTGCGGGTAGATCTGGGTGGCGCTCCGGGCATAGGTCAGCGCCTGCGCGTCCTTGTCCTGTTCGGACAGGCATTTGGCCATGAGCACATTGGCCGCGTAATCGCGCGGCGTGGCTTTCAAGGCCGTGCGGAAACGCTCCTCGGCCTTGCCGTAATCCTTGCCGGCCATCGCCACTTCGCCTTTCTGGCAGGCGTCGATGGTCGGCTTGATGCGCCGCAGGGCGGCCGTGTTGTCAATGAAGCGCTCGCGACCCACATCGCGGGTATTGCTCGCCGCGTACTTGCTCTCGGCCATCTGTTTCGCCGTGTCGCGGCGTTCGCCGCTCATCGGATGGGTCGAGAACATGGTCTGCAGCATGCCCGGCGACTCCTTCTGCTGTTCGACCAGCAGTTGTTGCAGGCCGACCATGCCGCTGGCCGGATAGCCGGCGCGCACCATGTATTCCTGCCCGAGCGCATCGGCTTCGCGCTCGTTGTCGCGGGAATAGCTGGAGAGCAACACGCTCGCCCCCAGCTGGCTGCCGATGTCGACCAGCCCGCCAAACCCGGCCGCCTGCCCGATGATGCTGGCGCCGCTCATCGCCACCTGGGCGACCATGGCCTTGCCCTGGCGCTGCGCCGCATGGCGGGCATTGACGTGTCCGAGTTCGTGCCCGAGCAGCGCGGCCAGCTCGGCCTCGTTGTCGAGATCGACCAGAATGCCCCGCGTCACGCCCATCGCCCCGCCCGGGAAGGTGTAGGCATTGACGTAATTGGCATTGAGCACGCGGTAGGAATACGGCATCTGCGGCCGATGCGTCTTCGCATCGAGGCGCCGCCCGACCTCACCCAGATACTGGTTGATTTCCGCATCCTGCACGGGACCCAAATCCTGTGAAAATTGCCGCGGCGACACTTCGCGATCCACCGCCTTCTCTTCATCCTCGTTCATGCCGACGAGAATCGACCCGCCCCCGACCGGCGAGGTGGCGCACCCCGTCAGGGCGCTGACGCCGAGCAGCCAGAGCACCTGACGGCGGGTAATTCGATTGGCCAGCAGACTGCGCGGCAGTTCGCGTTCGATATTCTGGTCCATGCGCTGACTCCATGAAGACAATGCGGATTGATTGTGCGACAAAACGCCGGCGCAAGAAAGCTGGCTACCAGGACTGCCGCGGCGTTCGCAATGATCACAAGCCCGTCCGGAAAATTTGAAAATTGGCCCGTTTTCCCGGTTGACCGTAACACCGGGAATCAGCCACCCACAACGGTAGCGTTCAAGCCCCATCGTATTTCCCGGACCGAACTGCTTGCTTTCGGCCGCAAAAAATCAGAAAAACGACAACAATACGACAAAAGACATACTTATTTTGCATATACAGCAAATACGCCATATCCACCAAAATCCTTGTCGCACAGCGGTTCACAGCCATTCTTCCTTGTTGTTTTCCAAACCGAGGCCTATAGTCAAAACGAGTACCAAATTATGACTGCGGCAAGCAGCAGGGGGGATATCATGAAGACGCACGCATTCGTTTGCTCGAACAAGCGACTCATTAGCATGGCCATTTCAGCGGCCTTCGTTCCCGGCGCGATCGCCGGCCCGGACGCATGTACGGCAGACGCCGGGGGCACCACGCTGACCTGCCAAGGCAACCAGTCCCAAGGGATCAACATCGGTGCGACACCGCCCAATGAGTTGATCGTCCACAATCTCAGCCAGCCGATCACGACCAGCGCCTCCGGCACCAGTGGCATCGGCCTGATCAGCACGAATGGTCAGAATGTCTGGATCACCGCCGGCGAGTCGGAACATCGCCTCTCCATTCAAACCGACGGCACTGAAACGCCGGGGATATACGGTGCCTCAAGCGGTATCTCGACCACACCGCCTCCCATCAATACATTCCTCAACGTTCCTTTGATCGGAGCCAACCCAGCCGTTGCCGGTGGAGATGTTCGCATTAACGCCTACAGCACTCCGTTCAATCCCGACACTCAGATCCCCGGAGTCCTGACCACGGGCACGACTGCTCACGCGATTGCCGGCTACAGCAGCGGCTCGGGCTATTCGGAGGCCGTACTAAACACGTTGCGGAATTTCACCGAAACCGGCTTCTCCTTCGCGGTCACCAAGGTGCTGAATGCCAGCGGCACCGAGGTCGCCTTCAGCGGCGGCAGCGTCCAGGTACGTGGCTACCTGCTCGACGCCAACGGCAATGTGCTGCGCGACGGCAGCAACAATCCGATCCAGCACGGGACCATCAAGATCTATCAGGATGGCCGCTATGAAGTCAGCTACAGCCCTGACGAATTGACTGCCCACGCCACGCTGACCGGCCCGTTGTACATCGGCGTCAATTACAGCGTCGAAGGAAATCGGGCGGGCAATACGCAAACTGACAATGCCCTGTTGCTCATTACGCTGCAACGCGACGGCAACACCCTGCAACAGAGCGTCGAAGCCAGCTTCGACACCTTCGGCGTCAGCGGCAAGCCCGCGAACAGCACGACACCTAGCGTCTTCCCGGACCTCAAGGCCTACGTCACCGGTTTGCTGAATACCGCCGAGTCTGGCGGCAGTGGCAACAGCGTGAGAATTTCCAGCGATGGCTGGCTCAAGACAACAGGCATCGGCGCGCATGGCATGTACGGCTACAGCCAGGGCGGTTCAGGCGTCGCCGGAAGGAATGGCAACATCAGCCACTCGGCTGGCGCAGGAACCAACGGCAGTGCCGCCGGCAACGTCACCGCCAGCGCCAGCGGCACAATCACGACGACGAGCGAAAGGTCCAGCGGCATCGTTGCCATGAGCGATGGTGGCGCAGGCGGAGCCGGTGGTGGCAACAGTGCGGTCCGCTATGGCCAACCGGGGGGCAATGGCGGCATTGGCGGAACGATCAACGTGAGCGGCGACGCCACGATCACCACCAGCGGCAAATACGCGACCGGCATCGTTGCGATCAGCGTCGGCGGCGTCGGCGGCAGCGGTGGTACCGCCAATGGCGCGATGGACGGAGCCAATGGCGGTGCCGGCGGCCAGGGTGGGCTGGTCACCGTTGATGGCAACTGGAACGTCACAACGACGGGCGAACTGGCGCATGGCATCTGGGCCAAGAGCCTCGGCGGCAATGGCGGCATAGGCGGCGACGGCGGTTCCTCTGGCAAGTCAGGCGGCGGCGGTGTAGCCGGTGTCGGCAATTCGGTCGTGCTGCACAGCGCTGGCAGCATCAACACCAGCGGCAGTCATGCCTATGGCCTGTACGGACAAAGCGTTGGCGGCTTCGGCGGGACTGGCGGCTCCAGCTGGGCGCTCTTCTGGGCCTATGGCGCCAGCGGTTCGCCCGGGGGTAATGGCGGGATGGTCACCGTCCACAACCTCGCCAGCGGCAACGTGACGACCAACAATCTCTACAGCCACGGCATTCTGGCGCAAAGCATTGGTGGTGGTGGCGGTAGCGGCGGCGGGGATGGCGATTTTGCCCTGTTCGTCAACCTGGGTGGCGATGGCTCCGCCGGGGGCACCGGCAATAAGGTCACGGTCGAGAACGATGGCAACATCACCACCGGTAAGGCTGATTCAGCCTTGAATCAGGGCAACTATTCTCATGGGATTTTCGCGCAAAGTGTCGGTGGCGGTGGCGGCGATGGTGGTGGCGTCTCCGGCCTGGTGAGTGTCGGGGGCAAGGGTAGTGGCACCAGCAACGGCGGACAGGTAGATGTCATCAATCGCGGCACGATCAATACCTACGGAATTCAATCTCATGCCATTTTTGCCCAGAGCATTGGCGGCGGCGGCGGTGACGGTGGCAGCGCTACCGGCTTGGTTACCATCGGCGGTGAGGCCGGCGACGGTGGTAGCGCCAACGTCGTCAACGTGAGCAACAGTGGCACGCTGCACACCCATGCGGACGATTCATACGGTGTATTCGCGCAAAGCATTGGTGGTGGCGGTGGCACGGGCGGCAGCGCCATCAGCGCCGGGGTGGACGTAGCCGTGGCTATTGGCGGCAAGGGGGGACTTGGCGGCGCTGGCGGGGCCGTCAACGTCACCACCCAGGGTAGCAGCCAAATCATTACCGATGGCGACCGTTCGCATGCCATTTTCGCGCAGAGCATCGGCGGCGGCGGCGGCAATGGCGGTTTCGCCATTTCGGGCTCGGCAGGATCGATCATCAGCGTCAGCGTTGCCGTCGGCGGTAGCGGCGGCAGTGGCGGCAATGCAGACTCGGTCAAGGTTCTTGGCAGCGGCACGATCGCCTCCTCCGGCGAGCAGTCCTATGGCATTTTTGCGCAGAGCGTCGGCGGCGGCGGCGGCTCAGGCGGGTTCGCCATTTCCAGCAGCTACGGCGGCACCAAAGGCCTGAACCTCAGCCTGGGCGGCAGTGGTGGCACCGGCGGCTTCGGCAAGACTGTCGATGTCGGCACCGAAGCCAATCCCTTCTTCGGCACAATCAAGACCCTGGGTGACCGCTCCCACGGGATTTTCGCGCAGAGCATCGGCGGCAGCGGCGGCGATGGTGGCTTTGCCATCTCCGGCAGCATTGGGGGCGGCATGACTGCCAATATCGCCATCGGCGGCAACGGCGGCACTGGCAACGATTCGGACGTCGTCACTGTCCATAGCGTCGGCAACATCACGACCGGTTGCAGCCAGGCGATGGCCGACACAAGCGGGTGCGATCCGGACGCCGGCAACGACGCGCACGCCATCCTCGCGCAGAGCATTGGCGGCAGTGGCGGCAACGGCGGATTCGCCATTTCGGCCAGCCTGCTGGGCGGCGTCGGACTCAAGCTCGGCATCGGCGGTAGCGGTGCAGGCGCCAGCGACGGCAACACCGTGAATGTCGGGTCTTCGACCACGGCCCTGGGCGGAACGCTCACCACTTACGGGGACCGTTCGCACGGCATCGTCGCCCAGAGCATCGGCGGTGGTGGTGGCAACGGTGGTGCCAGCATCGCCGGCGATCTGCTGGGCCCGGTGGCCCTGTCGCTGAGTTTCGGCGGCGACGCCGGAGGCGGCGGCGCAGGCGGCCAGGTCAATGTTCATACCAATGCGAACATCGCGACCCATGGCGAGCAAAGCCATGGCATCGTGGCACAAAGCATCGGCGGTGGCGGCGGCACGGGCGGCCTCAGCATCGCTGGTGGCGTCACCGCCTTTGGCGGATTGGCACTCTCGATGGGTGGCAAAGGGGGCGACGGCGATACTGCGGATACCGTGAAGGTAGTAAATCGCGGCGACATCACCACTGAAGGCGAGCATTCCTACGGCATCATGGCCCAAAGCATCGGTGGACGCGGCGGCGCAGGCGGCACAAGCGGTTCGGTGATGGTCAACTTCAGCAGCCTGATTCCGATTCCCAAGTCCTACCCCACCGGCAGCGTGAACATTTCGCTCAGCCTCGGTGGTGATGGAGGAAAAGGCGGAGTAGGCGGGCTCGTCGACGTGACCAACAACGGCAAGATCACGACCATGAACGACCACGCCTACGGCATCTACGCCCAGAGCATCGGCGGTGGTGGCGGCGATGGCGGCAAGGGCATTGCCGCAACGGCGAACATCTCGCTGCCGGATGACCCCAGCGGCGGTGAGGGCGACAAGAAGCCGCAACTCGAAGTAAAGGTGGACTTTGCCATGGCCATCGGCGGCGCGGGCGGCAGCGGCAACAACGGCGGCAAGGTCGCCGTCACCAACAGCAAGATGATCGACACTTCAGGTGTCGGTGCGCATGCCATCTACGCCCAAAGCATCGGCGGTGGGGGCGGCACGGGCGGCGACGCACGCGCCATGATCCTCAGCATCGATCCTGAGAACTGGAAGCCGGATCAGCCCGAGATGGCTGACCCCACCAAAATCAGCTTCGGCGCAACACTGAGTGTTGGCGGCAAGGCGGGGGCCGGCGGCGATGCCGGAGAGAAGGTGGCGGTTATCAATAGCGGGAGCATTGTCACCAGCGGCGCCGATGCTTTCGGCATCTTCGCCCAGAGTATCGGCGGCGGCGGCGGGGTGGGCGGCAGCGGTTACCACGGACTCGACTGGCAGGATTTCGGCGTACCGGAAGGGGTATCCGAACTGCTCGACTTCGTCCTGCCGATCCAGGAAGAAAGTGATGTCGACATCACGGTGGGTGGCGCTGGCGGCGCCAGTGGCCACGGCAAGGAGGTATTCATCAACCACACAGGCAGCATCACTACCACCGGCCAGGGTTCCGTCGCAGTACTCGCACAGAGTATTGGCGGCGGTGGCGGCATCGGTGGCATCGGTGCCATTGGTGATGCAGACAGCAAGCAAATCAGCTTTGGCGGCAAGGGCGGCTCCTCCGGCAACGGCGGACCGGTACATGTCATCATCTCCCAGGGTGAAATTTCCACAACGGGCGTCGTCGCCCACGCGATCTTCGCGCAGAGCATCGGCGGAGGCGGCGGTTACGCGGGCAATGTGGACCTCGGCGTCACCGACTTCGGCAACGCCTTCGCTTTCGCTGGCGATGGCGGCAATGCAGGCAACGGCGGCCAGGTGACTGTCGAAAACTTCGGCAACATCGTCACCCGCGGCCGCGGCGCCATGGGCATTTTCGCCCAGAGCGTCGGCGGCGGTGGCGGCCTGGGTGGCACTGTCGGCGCCGGCATCGGTACGGCTGGCAGCGTCGGTGGCACTGGAGCAGGCGGTGATGTTACCGTCAAACAGACCGGCGACATCAGCACTTACGGCGATGCCGCGCACGGCATCGTCGCCCAGAGCAATGGCGGCGTCAGCAGCGGCATTTACACTGGATCGGCCGGCGTGGTCACGGTCAGCAGTTCGGGCAATATCGTCACCAACGGCGCCAAGGCACACGGTATCGTTGCCCAGAGTCTGGGCGGCGCCAGCAACGGCGACGTGATCGTCAATATCAACGACGGTTCGGTCACCGGTGGCAGTGGGACGGGGGTCGGCATCATGGTCCTGAATGGCGCGAACAACGTCATCACCAATAAGGGTACGATCTCCGCCCTCAGCGGGACGGCACTGACCGGGGGAATCGGTTCGGAAACCCTCCATAACCAGGGCAAAATTACCGGCAATGTCGATCTGGGCAGCGGCAGCAACGCCATCAACAATCTCACCGACGCGACCTTCAATTCGCTGACGACGATCGCTGTCGGCATCGGCCGCAGCTTGACCAACGATGGAGCGCTCTCACCCGGTGGCTCCCTGCTGGCCCAACACACGGCGCTAACGGGCAATCTCCTTCAGAACGCCGGCGGATCCTATAACGTCGACCTCAGTCTGGCCGGCAGAAGCAGTGATCATCTTGAGGTGTCAGGCAGCGCCCAAGTTGGCGGCAGCATTCGCGTGACCGCGATCGATACCGGTGCCACACAGATCGGGAACCGGCAAAGCGTCGTTCTATCTGCTGGCAATGGCGTCACGCCGAGCAATCTGACGCTGATCGCCCCATCATCGCCCATCGTGACCTATGCGCTGGTCTATCCGAGCAGCAATGAAATCGCAGTGTCCAGCCGTGTCGACTTTTCTCCCCCCAGCCTGGGCTTAAACGCCCGGCAAATCGGTGCCCATCTCAACGCGATCCAGATGGCCGGCGGTTCAACCGGAATTGCCCCGCTTATCGCCGCGCTGGTCAATCTGCCGGACGAGGCCAGCCTGCGAGCCGCCTATGAAAAGCTCGGCCCCGGCGCTCTCGGCAATCAGGCCGGCACAGCAGCGGCCGCTAGCCTCGGGTTTAACGATGCCATGCATAGCTGCCGGCAATACGATGGCGACTACCGTTTCATTCGCGAAGGAGAATGCAGCTGGTTCCGCCTCGGTGGCAGCATTCGCGATCAGGAAAGAACCGACCTGAACGCCGGCTTCAAGCAGGACGCATTGACGTTGGCAGGAGGGCTGCAAAAGGCCATCCGTCCTGATCTCCATCTCGGTTTTGGACTGTCCTATCAGAAATCGATGCTCAACTCGACCTATTCCAACATCAATGGCGAGCGCTTTGAGGGTGGCTTGATCCTGAAGCATCGTGATGGCGCAACCCGTGTGTCCGCCTCGCTGAGCGCAGGCTACGGGCATTTCAATGCACAGCGACTGGTCGATATCGTCTCACCCGGGATTCACGCCTCCAGCAAGCAGGATGTCTGGTCAGCCTCACTGCAGGGCAGGGTCAGCCACGACATCATGAACAGCGAGTCTGCTTATATTCGTCCGATGCTCGGCCTGGGCGTTTCCTACGTGACACGTAACGGCTACAGTGAGAGCGGAGCTGGCGGCGCTAACCTGAATGTTGCCAAGGAAAACGACACCTTCGTATCGCTCCAGCCGGCCGTGGAGTTCGGAGGTGAATTCGGCATGGGCGGAGAAGGAACGCTGCTACGCCACTTCATCCGCCTTGGCGCCACCCATTTCCTGGGTAGCAACGAGCGGCGCATCACGGCCAGCCTGGAAGGCGCGCCAGCGGGCGTCGAGCCCTTCACCGTCGTTACCCGGAGCGACCGGACTTACGGCGATCTCGCGCTCGGCATCGACATACTGCGCAAAAGCGGGACAACGCTCCGAATCGAGTACAACGGTCAGTTCTCGGCAAACAGCGCCATGAACGTGGTCGGCATCAAGTTTGCAATGCCGTTCTGATTGGTTTTACCCGGGATCGCGAAAAATCTAGCAATCCCCAATGAAAACGGCGGGGTCTTGGCCCCGCCGTCCTTGTTTCTCCTCCGCCCTTTCGGGTTCGGTTTGCTGTTCGCCTTTTCGGCAGCCTTACATGCTGCGCCGGTATTGGCCGCCGACTTCGTAAAGCGCGTTGCTGATCTGGCCGAGCGAGCAATACTTCACCGCATCGACCAGGACGGCGAAGACGTTGCCGTCCTCGATGACCGTCTGCTTGAGCTTGGCGAGCATGACCGGCGACTTGTCGGCATTACGGGCCTGGAAGTCGCGCAGGCGCTTGATCTGCGACTGCTTTTCTTCCTCGCTGGAACGGGCCAGCTCGATTTCCTGCTGGGCCATGCCCTTCGGATTCAGGAAGGTGTTGACGCCGATGATCGGGTACGAGCCATCGTGTTTCTTGTGCTCGTAGTACATCGACTCTTCCTGAATCTTGCCGCGCTGGTAGCCGGTTTCCATGGCGCCGAGCACGCCGCCGCGACTGGCGATGGCTTCAAATTCCTTGAGCACGGCTTCCTCGACGAGATCGGTCAGTTCGTCGATGACGAAGGCACCCTGATTCGGGTTTTCGTTCTTGGCCACACCCCACTCGCGGTTGATGATGAGCTGGATGGCCATGGCACGGCGCACGCTTTCCTCGGTCGGCGTCGTGATCGCTTCGTCGTAGGCGTTGGTGTGCAGCGAGTTGCAGTTGTCGTAAATGGCGATCAGCGCCTGCAGCGTGGTGCGGATGTCGTTAAAGTCCATCTCCTGGGCGTGCAGCGAACGGCCGGAAGTCTGGATGTGGTACTTCAACTTCTGGCTGCGCTCATTGGCGCCGTACTTGTTCTTCATGGCGACGGCCCAGATGCGGCGGGCAACGCGGCCGATGACCGAGTATTCCGGGTCCATGCCGTTGGAGAAGAAGAAGGACAGGTTGGGCGCGAAGTCGTCGATCTTCATGCCGCGCGCCAGATAGCTTTCTACGTAGGTGAAACCGTTGGACAGCGTGAAGGCGAGCTGGCTGATCGGGTTGGCACCGGCTTCGGCGATGTGATAGCCGGAAATCGACACCGAGTAGAAGTTCTGCACCTGGTTATGGACGAAGAACTCCTGGATGTCGCCCATCATCTTGAGCGCGAATTCGGTGCTGAAGATGCAGGTGTTCTGACCCTGGTCTTCCTTCAGGATGTCCGCCTGGACGGTGCCGCGCACGGTCTTGAGCGTCCATTCGCGGATCTTCTCGGCCTCGTCTTCGGTCGGCTGACGGCCGTTGTCCTTCTGGAACTTCGCCATCTGCTGGTCGATGGCCGTATTGAAGAAGCAGGCCAGGATGATCGGCGCCGGACCGTTGATGGTCATCGACACCGAGGTGCTCGGGGCGAGCAGGTCGAAACCGTCGTAGAGCACCTTGAGGTCGTCGAGCGTGGCGATCGACACGCCGGAATTGCCGATCTTGCCGTAGATGTCCGGGCGCTCGTCGGGGTCGCAGCCATACAACGTGACCGAGTCGAAGGCGGTGGACAGGCGGTGCGCCGGCATGCCCTCGGACACACGCTTGAAGCGGCGGTTGGTGCGGAAGGCGTCGCCTTCGCCGGCGAACATGCGGGTCGGGTCTTCGCCTTCGCGCTTGAAGGCGAAGACGCCTGCGGTGAAGGGGAAGGAGCCGGGGACGTTCTCGCGCATCAGGAAACGCAGTGTTTCGCCATCGTCACCAAACTTGGGCAGGATGACCTTCTTGATCTTGGTGCCGGACAAGGACTCCGAAACCAGCTTGGTGCGGATTTCCTTGTCGCGGATTTTCACCACGTATTCGTCGCCGGAATAGGCTTCGACCGTCGCCGGCCACATGTCGAGCAGCTTCTTGGCCTTCGGGTCCTGCTGGGCATCCTTGAACGCCTGCATTTCGTCGAAGTCAGCCACGTTCTTGTCGCAACCGGCGAAAACACCCTTGGCGATACGCAGGGACTGGCGTTCGCGGGCGATCCTGACCTGCTCTTCGGTGTGGGCGTGATAGCCACGCACCGTGTCGGCGATCTCGGCCAGGTAACGGACGCGCTGCGCCGGCACGATGGCGCGCTGCGCGGACGACTGCTTGACGGTCACGATCGGCAGTTTGCCGGCCTGCAAATGCAGACCCTTTTCGCTCAAGGCCGGCACCAGCGCCTGATACAGCGCCGTCACACCGTCATCGTTGAAGCGGGCGGCCTGCGTGCCGAAGACCGGCATGTCATCGGTCGGCGTCGTGAACAGTTCGCGGTTGCGCTGATACTGCTTGCGCACGTCACGCAACGCATCTTCGGCGCCCTTGCGGTCGAACTTGTTGATGGCAACAAAATCGGCGAAATCGAGCATGTCGATCTTCTCGAGCTGCGAAGCAGCGCCAAACTCCGGCGTCATGACATACAGCGACAGATCGACGAAAGGCACGATGGCGGCATTGCCCTGACCGATGCCCGAGGTTTCTACCACGACGAGATCGAAGCCGGCCAGCTTGCAGGCCGCGATGACTTCGGGCAGCGCCACCGAGATTTCGGAGCCGGTGTCGCGGGTGGCCAGCGAGCGCATGAAAATGTTCGGGTGCTCGATGGCGTTCATGCGGATACGGTCGCCGAGCAGCGCGCCGCCGGTGCGCTTGCGCGACGGGTCGATGGAAATGAGGCCAATCTTGACGGTGTCGCCCTGATCGAGACGGAAGCGGCGAACCAGTTCATCGGTCAGCGACGACTTGCCGGCGCCCCCGGTCCCGGTGATGCCCAGCACCGGCACGGTCTTCTCGGCCGCCGCCTTGAGCAAGGGCTCCTTGAGCGCCGGGGCTTCGCCATTTTCGAGCAGCGTGATGATGCGGGCGAGCAAGCGCTTGTCGCCGGCCTTCAAGCCGGCCAATGCCTGCTCGGCCGTCGGCACGCCTTCGTCGGCCAAATCGAAGTCGGACTTCTGCACGACCTCGTTGATCATGCCCTGCAGGCCCATATGCACGCCATCTTCCGGCGCATAAATGCGAGTCACGCCATATTCATGCAGTTCCTTGATTTCGGACGGCACGATCACGCCGCCGCCACCGCCAAACACCTTGATACTGGCGCCACCATTGGCCTTCAGCAGATCGATCATGTACTTGAAGAACTCGACGTGGCCGCCCTGATAGGAGGTGATGCAGATCCCCTGGACATCCTCCTGCAAGGCCGCGTTCACGATTTCCTGGACCGAGCGGTTATGCCCGAGGTGGATCACTTCCGAACCGGTCGACTGCAGGATGCGGCGCATGATGTTGATCGATGCATCATGCCCATCGAACAACGAGGCGGCGGTCACAAAACGAACCTTGTGCTTCGGCTTGTAGGGGGAAAGCTTCTTGGCAACGGAAAGATCAGTCATGACACCAGCCTTGTCGAAAAGTTGGAAAGGCGACCATCTTATGCCGCTTGCAGGCTTGCACCATTGTGGTGAAAGACGATGATCGTGCAAATTCCGCCAAGGTGATACAGTCTCACGGTCAACCGGAAAAAATGCCCAAAATTGAAATCCGCCAAACGAGACAAGGCCACCCAGCGAACGCAAGCCACTGTTGCCATGGGATTTGTAACCGGCATGCTGGCCGGACTGGCCCATCGCAGCATTGACCCGCAGCCGCTGCTGATCGCAACCGGGATTGATATTGCAGACACCGCCAGCCGCATTCCCATCGAGCGCTACGCCGCGCTGTACAACGCCCTGAACCAACACCTCGACGACGAGGGCTTTGGGCTGTTCACGCAACCGATGCGCGTCGGCAGCTTCGAATTTCTCTGCCGAAGCTGCCTGGGGGCACCGATGCTGGCTGAAGCACTCAGCCGTGCCGGCCGCTTTCTGCATGTGGTCTTGCCCGATCTCGCCGTCAGCGTTCGCCGCGCCCACGGGCAGGCGGAACTGGTCATCGCCGAACGGCAAAAGCTGGCAGAGAACCCGGACGATCCCGGGCGGGTCTTTGCCTTTGAATGGCTCCTGCGACTGCTGCATGGCCTGTCATGTTGGCTGGTCGGACGCGGCATCGCCCTCGACAGCGTGATTTTTCCCTATCGCAAGCCGGCCCATTACAGCGACTACGCACTGATCTTCACCGAGGACTCTCGTTTTGCACCGACTGTTCCCGGCGGCACCGGCACCCTCGTCGCCAGCTTCAACGCCAACCTGCTCGACCTGCCCATTCGCCGCGACGAGGCAGCCCTGAATACCTTCCTTGAAGGCGCCCCGGGCAAAATCACCAGTCTTTACCGGCGCGACCGGGAAATGGTCATCCGCGTCCGCGACCTGCTCCGCGCCTCGCTCCCTGAAACCCTCAGCCTCGAAGACATCGCCGAGCGCCTTTACCTGTCACCACGAACCATTCATCGACGACTCGAAGAAGAAGGCTCCAGTTTCCGCGGCATCAAGGACGCCCTGCGCCGGGATATCGCACTGTCGCGCCTGGCCAAGACAAAAGACCCCATCGCAAAAGTCGCCGCCGACCTGGGCTACGCCGACACCTCGGCCTTTTATCGCGCCTTCATCGATTGGACCGGAATGGCCCCGGTACACTACCGGCGAAAATGGTCCGGAAAAACATCTCCTTCAAATGGATAAACCTGCATGATTGATCTAGCCAAAACCAAAAGCGCACTCGGCGCGATCTTATTGGTTGCCTACCAGCTGGCTTGGGGTACCGGCCTCCTGGAGCGCGAAGTCTTCTTTAGCGAAGCAGACATCCAGGCCCAGGTCGAGAAAAGCGGAACGGTGCAGAAAAGTTATGGAAATGGATTGGTCGTCGTTTCACTGATCGAGCCGCCCACCATTCGCATCGGTACGCCGCAAGACAAAATTTCGCTATTCGCCCGCATCAATGTCTCTCTTCTCGGCAGCCCGCCCGTTCCCGTTGCATTCGAAGGAACATCAGGCATTCGCTACGACGACAACGCGAAGGCATTTTTCCTGCAGAATCCGGTTGCGCATTCGGTTCAGTCCCAAGCCATCGGCCGCGAGTCAGAGCCCATGGCCCGTCAGGCCGTTACCCAACTGATGACCAATTATTTCCGCACGAAGCCGGTTTATGTCCTGCGCGAAGACGGCACGACCCAAGAAAAGGCCGCCCGCTGGCTGCTCCGCTCGATCCGCATCGAGCCAGGTCACGTCGTCGCCATCCTCTCGCCAATTTGACCAAGCCGCGATGAGCCCTTGGGCAAAAGCGCTGATGGATCATTGCAAAAAACGCGCTCACACCGCAGGCCTGAGCAAACCTAGAAAATCGTTTTACCCGGAGGCGAATGAAGCAGATAATCCATAAATAACAAATTCGAAAGGAGTTTCAAATGAATTCCTTACGCGCCCTGAAGTCCGTGCTGATCCTCTGCGCACTCCTGCTTGGCAACCCCGCAAACGCTGAAGAAAGCTACACCTTCGCGGTAGTTCCCCAATACGAACAGCGCAAGCTATTTACCATCTGGCAACCCCTTATCGATGAACTGAGCCGTCGGACCGGCTACAAGCTCAAACTGGTGGCAACCTTGACCGTACCCGAGTTCGAAAACGAACTCGCCAAGGGGCGTTTCGATTTTGCCTATATCAATCCCTACCTCGTGGTAAAAAAGGATCAGCGTCAAGGCTATATCCCGCTCGTCCGCGACCAGCAGGCACTGCGCGGCATACTGGTGGTTCGCAAGGACAGCCCGATCAAGATACCGGCCGAACTAGACGGCGCCAAACTCGCCGTCCCCTCCCTAGATGCATTAGGCGCCTGCCTGCTGCTGCGCGCTGAACTCGACCAGACGTTCAAGGCACGACTGACCCCGGTTGACGTCAAGTCGCACAGTTCGGTCTATCTTCAAGTTGCCACCGGCCAGATTCCGGCTGGCGGCGGTGTGGAAAAAACCTTCCAGACCCAGGACAAGTCAGTGCAGGAGGCGCTGCGCGTTCTGTACACCACCCGCGACATGCCCTCGCACCCGGTCGTTGCCCATCCTCAGCTACCTGCCAAGGTACGGCAGAAACTTCAGCAAACCCTGCTTGAACTTGCCGCAACCGAGGAGGGCAGGAAACTGCTGCAAAGCACACCGATACCCGAGCCGGTCGCAACCTCCATGCAGGATTACATGCCCCTGAAAAAGCTGGGTCTGGAAGCCTATTTGCCCGACTAGCCAATCCGGTCATGAAACTTCGCCAGAAACTGCTGTTCCCCTTGCTTCTGATCGGCTTCCTGATCGGAGGTGTACTGCAGTTCGTCTGGATTCCGGACTCTATTCGCCAAGCAGAACACAGCTATCTGGATCTGGTTGAGCGCCATATCGACAGCGTGGCCGAAGGGCTGGTCCCATTGCTCCTGAGTGAACAGTTGGCCAACGTTTACGAAAATCTGGGCGCCCTCGAGAAACGCAACAGTGAATGGCACTGGATACAACTCATCAACGATGAGGGACAGCAGATATACCCCTTGCTGCAATCCGGAGCGCCCCCGGACATGCCATTGCCGCCAAGACTCTATGTCCTGAAGCGCCCGATCATGTTTCTCGAGCGGAATCTGGGCCATCTGCAAGTGACGGTCGACATGCAGCCCTTCATTGCAGAAAACCTCGCCCGACACCGGACGTTGCTGTATTTGCTGATTGCCATTGTCTCCGGGCTAACCCTGATCATTGCGCTCATTCTCGAGTTTGCCGTGATTCGGCCAGCCGGCAGGCTGGCGGCTGCATCCCGCGAACTGGCCAATGGCCACTTCGACACGCATCTGCCACCCGCCAGCAACGACGAAATCGGCGCCCTGGTCAGCAGTTTTGCGACCATGCGTCAGGAGTTGCAAGTCAACCAGGCCGAACTGATCGATGAAATCATGGAGCGCAAAAAGGCTGCCGAGGCGCTCCAGCAACATCGCGAGCATCTGGAGGACGTGGTTCATCAACGGACGCAGGAACTGGAGATGGCCAAGGATGCTGCCGAGTCGGCCAGCCGGGCAAAAAGCGCGTTCCTGGCAAACATGAGTCATGAATTGCGCACCCCCATGAATGCCATCATCGGCCTCACCCATTTGCTGCGGCGCGATGTTGAAAGCCCCCATGCGCACAGCCAGTTGAACAAGATCACGCTGGCCGCCCAGCATTTGCTGGGCATCCTCAACGACATCCTCGACTTTTCCAAAATCGAAGCCGACAAATTGGCACTCGACCCTGTGGACTTCGAATTCATCCAGATCTTTCGCCAGTTAAACAACCTCATCGCTCCGCAGGCTGAGAGCAAGGGTCTGGAAGTCGTCACCCGCATCGATCCCGACATTCCGGATATCGTCAATGGCGATGCCATGCGCCTGAACCAGATCCTTGCCAACTTCGCCAGCAACGCGATCAAGTTCACCGAGCGTGGAAGTATCATTTTCGATGCCAAACTGGTGGCGCAATCCGCAACCATGCTGCGCCTTCGTTTCGAAGTTATCGATACCGGTATCGGGTTAACAACCGATCAGCGGGCAAAAATATTTCAGGCTTTCGAGCAGGCGGATTCATCGACAACTCGAAAATATGGGGGCACCGGGCTCGGCCTGGCCATCTGCAAGCGCCTGGTCAAACTGATGGGCGGACAGATCGGCGTCAATAGCGAAGTCGGAAAGGGCAGCACCTTCTGGTGCGAAATCCCCTTGCAAGCGGCGATTCACCCGGTCGAGCAGCCTGTCCGCGGAAAGCTGCCCGAGGCCCTCAAGATCCTGGTCATTGACGACGACGGGAACGCCCGCGACGCCATGGCCCACATGCTGCAGCCTTACAAGGCGACCGTCACGACAGCTGACTCTGGCGAGGCGGCGATACGTTGCGTGGAGAGCGCGCTGGCCGAAGGAAGAGCCTTTGACGTCATTCTGACGGACTGGGCCATGCCCGGCATGGACGGGATCGAAACCGCACGTCGAATACTCCATATTGGCGCATGCACACCCCGTATCATCCTGGTCACAGCCTATGGGCGCGACTGGCCCATTTCACGTCTGAATGAAGCAGGAATCGTCTATCAGCTAAACAAGCCGGTCATGCCTTCCGACCTGCACGAAGCGCTCATTCACGCCGTATTGGGCCCAAGCCGCTATCAGACCGCGCCACAACCGCAAGCCGAAACACTGGATCTGTCACCCTTGAAAGACCGTCGGATCCTGCTGGCCGAGGACAATCTGATCAATCAGGAAGTGGCGACCGAGTTGCTCAAGGAAGCCGGGATGGTGGTTGATCTGGCTGAAGATGGGCAGCAAGCCATCGATCTTGCCACGCGCAACGACTACGACCTGATCCTGATGGACATCCAGATGCCAAACGTAGACGGTATCGAAGCCACGCAGGCCATCAGACGTCTTCCCGATCACACGGCTGTACCCATCATCGCCATGACCGCCAATGCCTTCAACGAAGACCGCGATCTATGCATGGGCGCAGGCATGAACGACCATCTGGCCAAACCCGTCGCGCCCGAGCAGATGTACGCCACCCTGTTGCACTGGATTCGCAGCGCGCCGGCGCAAGCGGCGAATGGCACCTTGGCCATGGATAGCGCTGACGCGAGCACGCGGAAGCTGCTCTGCGGAATCAAGGGACTGGACCTCGACAGTGCGTTGAAGGTGGTTTCCGGCAAGCTAGCTTTCTACTGCCGCCTGCTCAGACTATTTGCCGGCACACACGCGGAAGACCCCGCCAAATTGGCCAAGGCGCTCGACCACGGGCTTTTGGAAGAGGCCCGGAACATTGCCCATGCCCTCAAGGGCAGCGCTGCCAACATCGGCGCTCACAAGGTTCGTGAAATTGCGGCGAGCATCGAGCTTCCGCTGAAGCAGAAACTCAGCGACGCCCCCATCCTGGCAAGAACACAACTTGCCGCCCTGCAACGCGAACTGGATGAGTTGATCGAACAACTCAAATCGCTTCCTGAAGACCTTGCCGGCCCCGGCGCGCCAAGCGAGCCAGCAAGCCCAGCCGAGACAACGCAGTTTCTGGAAAAACTGCGGGAGCTGCTGCAGTCCGGCGACATGGCAGCACAAGGCTATTTTGCCGAACATCGAAACGCATTTGATCAGGCATTCGGGCAGGCACTGGCGACCGAGATGGAAAACCAGATCAAGCGCTTCGACTTTGAACCAGCGCTGGCGATCCTTATTTCACGCTTGCCGAATCTGCCGTCACCGGATCCCGAACATACGGCTCGCGCAAATCAACCGGCTTGAGGCCTTTCTTGCGCAAGCGGATATTCAACATCTCGACGCAGACCGAGAAGGCCATCGCAAAATAGATGTAGCCCTTCGGAACGTGATGGCCGAAGCCATCGGCGATCAGCACCACGCCGACCACGACCAGAAACGACAGCGCCAGCATCTTGATGGTTGGATGATCCGAAACGAAACGGCCGATGCCACTGGCGAAGACCATCATCAGACCCACCGAGGCAATGACGGCAGCAATCATGACGCCGACTTCGCTGACCATGCCTACCGCGGTAATGATCGAATCCAGCGAAAAGACGAGGTCGATGACCATGATCTGCGCGATGACGCCCAGAAAACTCGAAGCCACCTTGCGCGATGCCTCGCCCTCTTCACCTTCCAGCAACTGGTGAACCTCGCCTGTGCTTTTCCAGATCAGGAAAAGCCCGCCGCCGATCAGGATCAGGTCGCGTCCGGAGATGGCGTGGTCAAGGAGCGTCATGACCGGCTCGGTCAGGCCGACGATCCACGACAGCACCAACAGGAGCCCGATGCGCATGAACATCGCGAGGAACAGGCCGATGCGGCGCGCCAGTTCCTGCTTTTCCTTGGGTAATTTGTCGACGAGTATCGAGATGAAAATGATGTTGTCGATACCCAACACCAGCTCAAGGGCGGTGAGCGTAAAGAAGGCGATCAAGATATCGGGTGAAAGCAGGAATTCGAGCATGGCGATCAGCTTAAAAATTATTCTGCCTATTCTAGAAAGCACGGCCTCTGGCAACCACCCCGCTTGCCTTCAGGCACCCTTCGGAAAAACCGAAGCATCCTTTGTGCTTTTGAGTAATATTTATCAATCAGCTTTACCTGATGTGCGACGAAGAATATCCTATTGGCATTTATTGATCTATCCGAAGGAATTTCTGCTCGCCAATCATCAGGATGTCGGCAGACATGGCTGATTGGCCGCCCCCGCCACAAAAACAGGACATTGATCGCCACCATCCGACAGGAACATGAAGCGCCCCTTCCGTATCCTCTGTGTGTGCCGCACCAACGTCTGTCGCTCGCCGACGGCAGAGGCGGTGTTGCGCAAGCAGTTCGAGAAGAGCGGGCTGGCTGAGACGATCGAAGTTTCTTCTGCCGGGACCCACGGTTTTCGCGTGGGCGAGGCTTGCGATGCAAACAGCCAGCGTGCAGCCTGGACACGGGGGTATGACCTCTCGCAGATTCGCGCCAAAAAAATCGGCTGGCAGGACATGGAAGATTTCGACCTCATCCTCGCCATGGATCGGAGCAACCTCTACAACCTGCGGCGGATGGCCACGGAAAGCCAACTCATGCGCATCAGGCTGTTCATGGACTACGCATGCTATTTCATGGAAGAGGAGATTCCCGACCCCTACCTCACGCTGGGCGGACGCTTCGCCGAAGTCCTTGAAATGATTGAAGACGCGGCCATTGGGCTGGTCGCGGAATTCAAGCGAATGCACCAGCCGCCAAGCCCGGATGCGTAGAGAATTTATAAATTGCTGCAGTGCACAATTTTTATGTTTTGTGCGCTATACTCAGTGACGAAACACATTGATAACCCTTTTTGGAGACAACACATGTCCATCAATCCCGAGCAATTCGCCGCCGCCAACAAAGCCACTGTTGACTCCCTGTTGTCCGTTGCCAACACCGCCCTGGCTTCCGCCGAGCGCATCGCCGCCCTGAACCTGAACACCGCCCGTGCCGCCCTGGAAGATACCGTTTCCGGCGTCAAGTCGGTCATGGATGCCAAGGACCCGAAGGAAGCCCTGGCCGCTCAAAGCGCGCTGGCCCAACCGGCTGTCGAGAAGGCCGTTGCCTACTCGCGTTCGGTTTACGAAATCACGGCCCAGACCCAGCAGGATCTGGCCAAGATGGTCGAAGCCCAGTTCGGCGACTTCCAGAAGTCGGTTGCCAACATGGTTGACGTTGCCACCAAGTCTGCTCCGGCTGGCTCCGAAGGTGCCGTTGCTGCGATCCAGAGCGCCATCGCTGCCGCCAACTCCGCATTCGGCAACATGAATGCCGTTGCCAAGCAATTTGCTGACGCAGCCCAGGCCAACATGGCCTCGATGACCAAGAAGTCCAAGTAATTCGCTGACTTTCACCGGTCATAAGCCCCGCCCAAGCCGCGGGGCTTTTTCGTTTAGGTGAATCGCTAAAACAGTTGCAGGGCAAGGACAGTAGCGATATACGCACCATCTTCGTGAAGAAATTCACAATTTGATACACAAAAGATGTTGCGGTGCACAACATACGTTGGCATAATCGGAACTGTCTCCTCCATCTCCTCCAAGAAATGGATTTAAGCCCGCCTCGTGCGGGCTTCTTTTTTTGGAAATTCCCCCCGCAACCGGAGTCACAAGCCTTATCGCTGTTGTAACGGGCGCAGCAAATCGCCCCGGGACATTAGTGCTGCCCATCAAGCCTTTGAAAGGAATCCTGATGCACGCCAAGAAAGTTCTCGACCATCTGAAGAAGCATGGCCAGCTGCTCGACCTGGATATCGCAGCGGCCATCAACATGCCTCTGGAAGACGTCCGTGCTTCGCTGACAGAATTGTCCGCCCGCGGCGACATTTCGCGTTGCAGCGTCACCAGTTACGTCAAAGGCAAGGCGATTGAAGGATACCAATGCCGGGTTTCAGGGTATATTCCACGCCCGGCGCCAGGCCGCAAGCCGGGCGTCAAGTAACGAGCAGCCCTTTAGCCCACCTCGGGCTAGGCCAACCTGACTGGAGATACCGATGCCCGACAAAGACCTCGACGAACAGGTCGAGCGCATGCTCAACGCAGCCATGGGCGGCCTGACGCCGCACGAGGCACTGCTCAAGGCATCCCAGGAAGAAGCGGAAAAAGTGGCAGAACGCGCCGCCGCCAAGGAAAAAAACCGGGAACGGGCCTTGCGGCTGCTCGCCGAACTGGAAAAGGCGCAGGGCAAGTCCAAAGACTAGCCCGCCGGGCGATTTGACGGTCAACCGGAAAAAACGGCCAAAATTGAAATGTTGAAATGGGCGTCCGCCGCAAGGCAGACGCCCATTTTCCTTTGCTGCACGGCTTACTTGATGTCGAGCAGGCTCTCGTCCCAGGCCGGGTGCTTTTCGAGCCCGAGCAGATTGGCCACGGTCGCGGCGATGTTGGAGAGGCCGGCCTTCTCGGTCTGCCGAAGGCCCAGCTTGCCGCCGCTGGCGTTGTCGTAGAGGATCAGCGGCACCGGATTCAGGGTATGCGCCGTCTTGGCCTTGAACGAGCCATCCTTGTTCAAGGCCGGCTGTTTCGTTTTCTTGTCGAGTTCGAACATCTCGTCGGCGTTGCCGTGGTCGGCCGTGATCAGCGCCACGCCGCCGGCCGCGTCGACCGCCTGCAGTACGCGGGCCAGCGACAGGTCGACGGTCTCGACCGCGATCCGTGCCGCCTCGAAATTGCCGGTGTGGCCGACCATGTCGCCGTTGGCAAAATTGCAGCGCAGGGTCTTGTACTGGCCGGACTGGATGGCGGCGATCATCGCGTCGGCGATTTCCGCCGCCTTCATCCACGGACGCTGCTCGAAAGGCACGACATCGCTCGGGATTTCCTGCCAGGTTTCGCCCTCGAACTTGCCGGAGCGGTTGCCGTTCCAGAAATAGGTCACGTGGCCGAATTTCTGCGTTTCCGAGCAGGCGAACTGGGCAATGCCAGCCTTGGCGAACCACTCGCCGGTGGTGTCCTTGATCGCCGGCGGCGCAACGAGGAAGCGGGCCGGCAACTTGAGGTCGCCGTCGTACTGGAGCATGCCAGCATAGGTCACCTTCGGCGCGCGGATGCGGTCGAACTTGTCGAAAGCCGCTTCCTCGAAGGCCCGCGTGATCTCGATGGCGCGGTCACCGCGGAAGTTGAAGAAGACGACGGCGTCGCCATCCTCGATGGTGCCGATCGGCTGGCCGCCGTCGGCGATGACAAATTCCGGCAGATCCTGGTCGATGGTGCCCGGGTGGCGCTCGCGCAGGCCATTCACCGCCGCCGTCGCATTGGCGAATTGCGGCCCCTCGCCGAGCACATGGGTTTTCCAGCCCTTCTCGACCATCGGCCAGTTGGCGTCGTAGCGGTCCATGGTGATGAACTGACGCCCGCCGCCCGAGGCGATGCGGGCATCGAAGCCACCGTCGCTGATCCCGGCGAGGAAGGCTTCAAACGGCATGACATAGTCGAGCGCGCTCGTTTCCGGCACGTCACGGCCGTCGAGCAGGGCATGGATGCGCACCGTCCTGACCCCTTCGGCTTTGGCCTGGACGACCATGGCCTTGAGGTGGTCGATGTGGCTATGCACGTTGCCATCGGAGAAAAGGCCGATGAAATGCACGACACCCCGTCCCGCCTTGGCGCCCGCCACGATCTGCTGCCAGGCCTCGCCCTGCCAGATATCCCCTGAGGCAATCGCGTTGGAAACCAGCGCCGCCCCCTGGCTGTAAACCTGCCCGGCGCCGATGGCGTTGTGACCGACCTCGGAATTGCCCATGTCGTCATCGGACGGCATGCCGACCGCCGTACCGTGCGCCCGCAGGCGAATATTCGGGTAGTTCGCGAAGAGGCGGTCGAGCGTTGGCTTGCGGGCCGCCGCGATGGCGCTGCCAACGTCGGTCTTCGGCAGGCCGTAGCCGTCCATGACGATCACGACGACCGGCCCTTGAACGCCGCCGAAAGAGGAGAGCTTTTCTAGCATTGAAATGATTCCAGCAAATTGATCAGGCGAAAAACGTCAATTTTACTCCCCAAGCGCACGCTATTTCCGCCGACGCCGATCCAGGCGTCATGTCACGAACCGAAAGCAATCCCGACGCAACAAAGCCAAGCCTTCTGGCACGGCAACAGTCCCATGACCGAGCCGCTGAAACGTGAAATTCGATGGAAACAGAATATTGTTTCGCGTATTTTGGGAACAATGGCTCAAATCAAGCATCAAAATTGCCATTCCGGTACGCGCTGACCGTAGTTACCCGGATATGGCAATTTTTCACCGTGACGTATATTCCGCCAACTTGTAGCTGACGCGACGAGCAAACAGGGATGAAAAAAATGGCGAAAAAACGCAGCCCGGCAAAAACCGAACAAGATCCAGCACCTCACGATCAGGATGAACCAATCGCAGCGCAGGCCGATCCGGGCGACTCGCCGCTCATGGTCGAGCGCCGTTTCATCGTCGCCATCGGTGCGTCGGCTGGCGGCCTGGAAGCATTGACCGCGCTCGCCTCCAGTCTGCCGACGGACCTCAATGTTCCGTTCATCGTCCTGCAACACCTGTCGCCCAACTACCGCAGCATGATGGTGCAGTTACTCTCCCGGACAACCGAACTGGAGGTCAGGGAGATCGAGGATGGGGCCATCCCGCTGCCCAACCGAATCTACATCACCCCGCCGAATCGCAACCTGATTCTCGAAAACGAACGTTTTCGCCTGATTGAACCGGGCATCGAGGTACTGCCCAAGCCCTCGGTCAATACCTTCTTCCACTCACTGGCCGAAAGCCGTGGCGAAGATGCCATCGCCATCGTCCTTTCCGGCACGGGCAGCGACGGCGCATCCGGCGCTCGCGCCATCAAGGCTGGCGGCGGCCTGGTCTTCGCGCAGGACCCGCTCTCCGCCAAATACTCCGGCATGCCGCAATCGACCATCGACACCGGTTGCGCCGACTGGGTGCTCTCGCCGGGCGAAATCGCGCGGGAACTGACGCTCATCGTCAAAAGCCAGGGCGCCGTCTTGCAGGTGGAACAACCGGCGGCCAGCCCCACGACGCTCAAAGCCCTGCTTTACAAGGTGCAGCGCCATTCCCAGGTCGACTTCTCGGGCTACAAGGAAGCCACCGTCTGGCGTCGAATCCTGCGCCGCATGGCCGCCAACCGGGTCAATGAAATCGACGAGTACATCAACCTGGCCGAGAAGAATCCCGAGGAATACAACCAGCTGTGCAAGGAAATCCTGATCTCGGTCACCGCATTCTTCCGCGACCCCCAGGCCTTCGAATCCCTGCGCAGCCATCTCAAGGAACGCCTCGCACAGAAGGTGCCGGGCGAGGAAGTGCGCATCTGGGTGCCCGGTTGCGCGACCGGCGAGGAAGCCTACACCATCGCCATCCTGCTCTTCGAGCTCCTCGGCGAACGCCGTTATGAAACCAAGCTGCAGATCTTCGCCACCGATCTTGATCTCGCAGCCATGGCCAACGCCCGCCGCGGCGTCTATTCCGAATCAAGCCTGAGCGCCATGCCGCCCGAGCTTGTCGCCCGCTATTTCCACCCGCAGGGCGACGCCTACGAAGTCATCAAGCCATTGCGCGAAGCCGTCGTCTTCGCCCGCCAGAACGTCCTGCAAGACCCGCCCTTCCTGCGCCTCGACATGATCAGCTGTCGCAACCTGCTGATCTATTTCCAGAACACGCCACAGGAAAAAGTCCTCGACACCTTCCACTATGCGCTCGCGCCCGGCGGCCTGCTCTTCCTGGGCAAATCGGAGAGCGTTTACCAACGGGAAAACCTCTTCGACCCGATCGAGCGCGAACACAAATTGTTCCGCCGACGTGAGCTCGCCAGCGGCGCCCCCTCCTTCGTGCCACTGTCCATCGACATGTCGGCGCTCAGCCGCAGTCCGGCGCGCCGCCAGCGGAGCATCGAAGAACGTTTTGCCGAAGCCGCCTTCGGTGCCTATGTGCCGCCCAGTGTCATGGTGAACAGCCAACTCGACGTCCTGCACGTTTTTGGCGACGTCAGCCAGTTCCTCAAGATCCCGGCCGGCAAACTCGACTTCAATCTGCTCAACCTCATTGGTCGCCCTTGGCGAACCGAGGTTCAGACCCTGGTTCATCAGATGCAGCACAAGCGTTCCGCCGTCTCCGGCCGCATCCATGCCGGCGAGGCCGGTAAACCCGCGACCCGTCTGGTCATCCACCCGGTCCCCGGCGAATACGGCGAACTTGCCGCCATCGTGAGTTTCGAGCCGGTTCCCGAAACCGTCAGCAGCGAAACGACCGACAGCCAGAACCCAAGCGGCCTGCCCAGCCAGGAAATCGAGGAAGAACTGGTCGCCACGCGTGAGCATCTCCAGACGGTGATCGAGGAACTGGAAACCGCCAACGAGGAAACCCAGGCCCTCAATGAAGAACTGCAGGCCGCCAACGAGGAGCTGCAGGCTGCCAATGAAGAGTTGCAGGCCTCCAACGAGGAATTGCAATCCACCAACGAGGAACTCACGACCGTCAACGAAGAGTTGCAAGTCAAGACGGCCGAACTGGCCGATGCCAACGCCGACCTCGAAAGCATCCAGAACAGCCTGGACAGCGCGATCCTCGTCGTCAGCGACCAGTTCCGTGTGCTTCGTTTCAACGAAAGCGCATCCCGCCTGCTCGACCTCAACTACAGCCGCATCGGGCACAGCGTGCGCGACGTATTTGCAGGCCATCCCCTGAATGCCGTTGTGGACATCATCGATCAGGTCATCCGTCTCCGGCAGTCAGCCGAGCGGACCATCGAACATGCCGGCCGCCACTTCGTCCTGCGCGGCGTGGCGCGTCAGGTCAGGCCCGGCGACAACCATGGCTGCGTCATCAGCCTGACCGATGAAACCGCACTGGTCGAAGCACAGCGCCTGACGCGGGAAAGCCAGCAGCGACTGGCTGCCTTCATGGAACATGCCGCCATCAGCATGGCCGTAAAGGATACGGCCGGGCGCTACGAGTTCTTCAACCCGCGTTTCCTGGCTTTGGTCGAATCCTGCTCAGGGTCGGCAGTAGGACAAATCACGGGGCGAACGGATGCGCAGATCTTCGACACCCACATCGCGGCCCGCTTCCGCGCCCGCGACATTGAAGTCATGCGCAAGAACGCGCCCATTCAGGAAAACGAACAGCTAGCCATGAGCGATGGCACGCACAACTTCCTGACGGTCCATTTCCCGCTGGTCGACGAGCAGGGCACGCTGTTCGCCGTCGGCACCCTGATGAACGACATTACCGGCTACCACCTGCTGCTAGCAGATGAGAACATCTGACCTGCCAAGCTCGATCCAGCAAAACCGGCTCGACGCGACCGAGGAAAACCTCAACCACCTGATCGAGGTGGTGAGCCAGGCGGTCATCGTCGTTCATCGCGGCAGTGGCCGGCTGCTTGCCGTCAACGCGGCCGCCTGCCAGCTCTACGGCTACCCGAGGCGGGTGCTCATGGACATGCGTTATCCCGACCTGGCCACCGAGAGCAAGAGCATCGTCGCCATTTTCAGCGAGCGACGCGAACATGTCCCCCTCCGCTACCATCGACGCTCGGACGGTCGGCACATCCCCGTGGAAATGACCTTGCGCTGGGCCGGAAGGGAGCCTGAGGACTACGCGTTCATTGCCATTCGTGACGTTTCCGAGAATTTCCGTCGCGAAAGGCAGGATCGTAGCGAAGGCGAACGCTACCAGGCACTGTTCCGGGCCGCGCCCTATCCTCTGTACATACTTAACAGCCGCGGCATCATCGTCGATATCAACACGGCTGCACTGGAGCGCTACGGCTGCGACATATCCGACCTGCTCGAGCAGCATGTCAGCAGGCTTCTGGTCGATGACCAGCAGGCGCCGCGCTACTACCTGTCCCGGCAGAGCTTCCTGCCCGCCCAGTGGCACAAGCGCTTTGACGGCGGACGTTTTCTCGCCGATATCCAGCTATCGCGCCAGAAGGATGACGATGGCACCCAGACCCTGGTTGCCGTACGCGACATCACGGAAGAGCGCGCCCTGCTCGACCGCCTGAAGGCCAGCGAAGAGCGCTGGCGTTTCGCCCTGGAAGGCCAGGGCGACGGCCTTTGGGACTGGAACATTGAAAGCGGCGATCTGATGGTCTCGGATGACTTTCGTGGCGTCATGGGCATGGAACAGGGTTCCGGGCGGGAAAACATGCTGACCTGGGTCGACCGCGTCCATCCGGACGACGCCATTTTTCTCGAAAAAGCCATCATCTCCGTGCTCAAGGGCACCTCTCCCCTGCTCGAACACCACCTGCGGGTCCGTTGCCGTACCGGCGAGTATCGCTGGATGGCGCTGCGCGGCAAGGTCATGGAGTGGGACATGCAAGGGCGCGCCGCACGACTGGTCGGCAGCGTTCGCGATGTCGAGGAGGAAAAGCGCCAGGCCGACAACGAGCGCAATCGACACGAGCAAATGCTGCACACGGCACGATTGGTCAGCATGGGGGAAATTGCCTCGGCCCTCGCCCACGAGATCAATCAACCGCTCACGGCCATCTGCAATTTCACCGCCGTCGCCTTGCTCAAGCTGAAAGGGAGGACGGTCAAGAAAGATCTCGGCTCGCTGCTCCAGACCATCTCCGAACAGGCCATGCGCGCCGGGCAGATCACCCATCAGATTCGCAGCTTCGTCAAGAAGGGCAAGACCACCTTGCGCCCGCTGGAATTACCCGTACTCATCGACAGCCTGCTGCCATTGGCCGACCTCCAGGCCAAGCCGCTCGCCACCCAGCTCGTTGTCCAGGCCGAAGCCGATCTGCCGCGGGTATGGGCCGATCAGGTCCAGATCGAACAACTCCTGCTCAATCTCATCCGCAATGGCCTCGAAGCGATGAAGGACACGCCACCGCCGCGTATCCTGGTTATCCGCGCCTTCTGCGAATCGCCGCAACGGATTCGCGTCGAGGTGATCGACCAGGGCTGCGGGCTCCCTCAGCCGATGATCGACGGGCACTGGGAGACCTTCTACTCCAGCAAGGAAAACGGTCTGGGCATGGGCCTGTCGATCTGTCGTTCGATCATCGAGAATCACAGTGGTCAACTCGGCGCCATGCCAAGCCCCGAAGGAGGTACGACCTTCTTCTTTACCCTCCCCATTCTGCCGGATGCGTCCGATGGCAACTGACAAAAGATCGCTCGTCTGCGTCATCGACGATGACGCCATGGTTCGTGAATCGCTACGCCTGCTGCTCGAAGCGCTGGGCATGGCCTGTTCCGCCTTCGGGGACTGCCGCAGTTTTCTCGAATCCGCTGACCTGAAGCGATGCCATTGCCTGATTCTGGACGTCCGCATGCCGGGTATCAGTGGCACCGTTCTGCAGGAAATGCTGCAGGTACAGGCACCGTATCTGCCGATCATCTTCATTTCCGGGCATGGCGATATCCCGCTGGCAGTCGAAGCCATGCGCAAGGGCGCGGTCGACTTCATGCAAAAGCCCTTCAACGAGCAACTGCTGCTCGACCGGGTGCAAAAGGCCATCGCACTTTGCCAGAGCAGACTGACTGCCGCCAGCAAGCAGCACGACCTGGATAGCCGCCTGGCCAGCCTGACCCCACGCGAACGCGAGGTTCTCGACGGCATTCTAGCCGGCCTGCCCAACAAGCGGATTGCCACGCAACTGGACATCAGCATCAAGACCGTCGAACAACATCGGGCCCGCGCCATGGGAAAACTGGGCGCCCGCAATCTGGCCGACCTTTTCATCATGCTGGGCAATCCTTCGCAGCGGTAAACCGCGGGTATACCCGGAAGAATGGCCGGAACAGTCCCGATTTACGGGCCGGTGGGCATTTCCGAGAATGAGGCACACTCATCCAAAGGAGCCTTCATATGGAAAATTCATTCACCAAACTACAAACCCTGGCCGCCCAACAAGGCGAAAGCATGATGAGCCTGTTCAACCTCGGTATGAACAGTGCGCAGGAAGCCGTCGACCTGAACGCCCGCGCCTTGCGCCAGTTCATTGAAACCGGATCCCGCCATGCGCCGCAACTGACCGCCCCGCAGGCGCTGACCAAGGGTGAATTGCCGCTTGGCGAAATCGCCCGCGAACTGACCCAGGCATGGACCGACTACCTTCAGGCCAGCCAGGCCATTGCCCGCGAACTTCAGGAAGGGACACGCCAATTCCTTGAATCCCACGGCCGTCTGGTCAACACCACCGTGACCGAAAGCCTGTCCGAGATCAAGGCCCCGACCCCGGCCAATCAGGAAGTGATCGATATCGCCCTGCGTTCTTGGAAAGCAGCGGCTGAAAACGGCTTCGCGCAGGCCACGCAATGGCAAAAAGGCATCGAACTGGCCAGCGAGCAAGGCACCCAGGCACTTGCCGCCCTGACCGCCAAGGCCCGCACCAACGGCACCAAGCGCCGCAGCAACGCGGTCAACGCCTGATTGACGAAGCTCCTTTTCCCCGGCGACCCTGTTGCCGGGGATTTTTTCTCGCACTAGGATAGAGAGACCGTATCAATCCGTACGGAATCCATCTGCACAGGCCGCATGGAGCCAGACAAAATGCAGCCCAGTCGTGAAGATCTGTCCTTGCCGGCACCAAGCAGCAGTGCTTCACCCCTGTTCTGGGTCGGGCTCGGCGCATCGGCCGGCGGTCTGGAGGCGCTGACCCACTGCGTCGCCAACCTTCCCCCGGGAAGCGGTTGCGTCTACATCGTGGCGCAACACATGTCGCCCAACCATCGCAGCCTGCTTGCCGACATCCTCGGGCGCGAATCGGCACTCCCCGTCAGCGAGGCGATCGCCGGTGCATCGCCGGCAGCCGACCGCATCTACATCGTGCCACCAGGCTTCAATCTGACGATCCGCGATGCCTGCTTTACGCTCGTTGCCACTTCACCCGAGGTATCGCCCAAACCGTCGATCAATCTCCTGTTCCAGTCGCTGGCAGAAAACTTTGGCGAGCACGCTATCGGTATCGTGCTGTCCGGGACGGGCTCGGATGGAACCAGCGGTCTGCGGGCGATCAAGGCAGCCGGCGGCATTGGTCTCGTGCAAAACCCGGGCAGTGCAAAATACGACGGGATGCCCAGCGCGGCGATTGATGCCGGCGTGGTAGACCGCATTCTCGAAGCGAACGAGATCGGTCCGGAGATCGAGCGTCTCGTTCAGCTCTTCGGCAACCTGCCCAAGCTGGAGCGCTGGGAGGAGAGGTCGCCCGACCTGGCCAAACTGTTTGAACGGGTCAGCGAACGAACGCGCATCGACTTTTCCGGCTACAAGATGTCGACCGTCCTCCGCCGCCTGCAGCGCCGCCTGGCTGCCACCGGCCATTTCCGGACCCAGGATTACCTTGCTTATTGCGAAGCGAATCCCGAAGAGCTGGATGCGCTGGCCCGCGAGACGCTGATTTCGGTGACCGAATTTTTCCGCGACCGCGAGGCTTTCCGGGTGCTTGGCATGCGCATCGGCGAACTGGTCTCCCGCAAGTCACCCAATGAAGATTGCCGTGTCTGGATCGTCGGTTGCGCGACCGGAGAAGAGGTCTACTCGATCGCCATCCTTTTTGCCGAAGCCATGGGCGATCGTCTCAACAAACGTTCGCTGCAGATTTTTGCCACCGACATCGACGAGCAGGCGCTGCTTGTCGCGCGTCGCGGCATTTATCCGAAAGCAGCCGTCAGCGAATTGCCGCCCGACATGCTGAACCGGCATTTCGTCGCGGTCGAAGGCGGAGTGCAGGTCAGCCAGCGGCTGCGCGAGTGCATCACCTTCGCGCGCCAGAACCTGGTCGCCGACCCGCCTTTCCTGCGCCTGGACATCATCACCTGCCGCAATGTCCTGATCTATTTCACGAGCGAACTGCAGGCCCGTGCGCTGACAACCCTGCATTTCGGACTGCGTGAGGACGGCCTGTTGTTTCTGGGCCGCTCCGAAAACGCCAATCATCCCGATGAACTGTTTGTTCCCGCCGACCGGCGCAACCGCCTGTTCAGGCGAAACAACAACGACCGCCGGGTGGATATCGCGCAGGTCATCCGGGGGTCGCTCGTCCGCGCCGATCGGCAAAAGCAGCAGCGTCCGGCCATGGAACAGCGCTTTCTCGAAGCCCTCAGCACGGCCTTTGCCGAACGCGCCTTGCTCATCGACCAGGGCTTCAACATCCTGTACTCACGGGGCGAAATCACGCCCTTCATCGACTTGCCCCAAGGCAGCCCGCAAATGAATCTGGGACAGATCATCGCCCCCGCACTGCGCGGCGAGATGACTACCACAATCAATCGGGCAAGGCGGACCGGCCTTCCGGCGCGCAGCCGGCGCCGCAGGCTCGGTGGCCGACGCGGAAACTGCTGGCAGATGCTGGTGCACCCCATGCGCAGCGGCGAGCCGGGCGGCGAGAACTTCCTCATCGTATTCGAGGCGGTATCCGCGAAAAATGAAGGCGCCGACGAGGAACCCGTCGATGCCGACGAACTGACGGCCACACGCGAACATCTGCAGGCGCTCATCGAGGAGATGGCCGCCGCCAACGAGGAGATGCAGGCGCTCAACGAGGAGGTGCAAGCTTCGAACGAGGAATTGCAGGCGGCCAACGAGGAGCTCGAGGCAGCCAACGAGGAATTGCAGGCCTCGAATGAGGAGCTCGTGGCCGTCAACGAGGAAAGCCTGGTCAAGTCGGCAGAGCTGGCTGCGGTCAATGCGGATTTCGAAAGCGTTTACAGCACGCTGGATTTCCCTGTCATCGTTTTTGACCTGGACCTCTACATCAAGCGCGTGAATCTTGCCGCGAGCCGGCGCTTCGACCTGCCCGCCGCGGTCAACGGACTGCATCTGAACATGCTGCGCCTCCCGGAACACCTGAGCAACTTGCCACGCCGCATGGCTACCGTGCTGGAGCAACAGCGCAAGGAGAGCTATACCGTCGAGGAGGGTGACAACAGCTGGCAGGTTTTCATTACGCCATCGATCAATACGGCGGGCTCGGTGCAAAGCGTCGTTCTCGTCGTCATCGACAACAGCGAGCTGGCGCGCAGCCAAGCACAACTCCGTCAGAGCCGCGAAGAGCTGATGGCCATCATGGCGCACTCGCCGTCGCTGGTCTGCCTGAAGGACACGGCGGGACGCTACCATTTTGCCAATCCGCGCTGGTGCGAGGTGTTCGGACTCGACACCGAGAAGGTCAGCGGGCGGACCGACAGCCAGTTGCTGGCGCCGCCGATCGCCCGCGCCCTGCGCGACCGCGACCTCGAGGTCATGAGCGCCCTAAGCAGCAGTGAAGCGCTGCTCGAGCTTCCCCTGGCGGGTGGCAGCTGCTTTGTCGAAAGCGTCAGCTTCCCGATTTTTGCCGATGACGGCAGCGTGCGCTTCATCTGCACCCAGGGCATCGACGTTACCCACAAACAGGCGGCAGAGGTCCAGTTGCGCCTCGCCGCCCAGGTTTTTGCCCAGGCCGGCGAGGCGATCATGGTGTGCGACGCGGAGGGGCGCATCATTTCGGTCAATTCCGCCTTTACCCAGATCACCGGATACGCTGCCGATGCCGTTCTGGGCCAGACGCCGGAAATACTGAAGTCCAACGTTCACGACAGGCAGTTTTTTGCTGCAATGTGGCGCGACCTGGCCAGCAAGGGGTTCTGGCAGGGCGAAGTGTTCAACAAGCGGGCCAACGGCGAGGTTTTCCCGGAGTGGCTGACCATCAACACGGTGCATGGGGCCGACGGCAATGTTCAGAATTACGTCGCGCTGTTCAGCGACATCAGCGCCATCAAGTCGAGCCAGAGCCGCATCGAGTTCATGGCCACCCACGACGAACTGACGCAACTGCCTAACCGCAATCTGCTGACCGACCGGCTCAAGCATGGAATCGCCATGGCGGCACGTCATCAGCAGAAACTGGCCCTGCTCTTCATCGACCTCGACAATTTCAAGCACATCAACGACAGCCTCGGTCACGACATTGGCGATCTCCTGCTCGAGGAGGCGGCGCGACGCCTGCAATCCTGCGTGCGCGACGCGGACACCCTGGCCCGCCTGGGGGGTGACGAATTCGTGGCCCTGCTCGTCGATGTCGACGTCGAGAAAATCCATGACATCGCCGGACGCATCGTCGATTTCATGTCCGCCTCGTTCGCCATTCAGGACCGCAGCCTGTTTGTCTCGGCCAGTATCGGCATTGCCATTTACCCCGAAGATGGCAGCGACAGCACGACCCTCCTCAAAAACGCCGATACCGCCATGTACCGCGCCAAGGAGCGCGGCAAGAACCATTACCAGTTCTTTGCCGACGAAATGAAGATTCTTGCCCTGCAGCGGCTGACCATCGAGAGCGGCTTGCGCCTGGCGCTCGAGGCGGGTCACTTCTCGGTCGATTTCCAGCCCAAGATCGACCTCGAGAACGGTCGCCTGATCGGGGCCGAGGCCTTGCTGCGCTGGACCGACCCCAGCCTTGGCCCGGTGCCGCCCAGCCAGTTCATTCCGGTTGCCGAGCATTGCGGACTGATCGGCGCCATCGGCCAGTCCACCTTCGGCATGGTGCTCGGACACATGCAGCAGTGGCAGCACATGGGGCTCAGGCTGCTGCCGATTGCCGTCAATGTCTCGAGCCACCAGCTGCGCAACAGCGAGTTTGCCGAACAGATCGAGAACCTGGTCCGCGACAGCCGCATTCCGGCCGACCGGATTTGCCTGGAAATTACGGAAAGCACGCTGATGGGAGACATTGTGGCGGCACGCGAGCTCATTTCGCGCCTCACGCAACTGGGCATCACCTTCAGCATCGACGATTTCGGGACCGGCTACTCGTCGCTGGCCTATCTGAAGCGTCTGCCGCTGTCCGAACTCAAGATCGACAAGAGTTTCGTCGATGACGTCGATACCGACCCGGACGACAAGGCCATCACCAGTGCCATCGTCAGCATGGCCAATGCGCTTGGCTTGCGTGTCATCGCCGAAGGCGTCGAACGCGCCAGCCACATCAGCGCCCTGCTCGCCCTCGGCTGCCGCCATGCCCAGGGCTACTACCTGCACCGCCCGCTGAACGCAGAGGAATTCACCACCCTGCTACGGGCCAGCAACCTGCAAATGACATGAGCGCCCATCTGGATGCCCTGATTGCCGGCTGCGAGGCCGAACAGCTCCACCTGTCGGGCGCCGTCCAGCCCTTTGGCGCGCTCCTGGCGCTGTCGCCGGACGGCCTGCAGATCACGCATGCCAGCGCCAACATCGACAGCCGGATCGACATGCCGGCCAGCGCCGTCATCGGCGCCGGCACTGCGGACACGCTTCCCTGGCTGGCGCCGCTGGTCGCGGCCTGGCTGACCAAGCGCAAACCCGGGGTTCACCAGTTGCTGCACCGCGTTCATGCCACGGCCGATGGCTGGCTGGATGCCCTGCTCGTCACCGGCGAGGATTGCATTCTGGTCGAACTGCTGGCCACACGGGATATGGCGCCGCTCCCGGTGCACCGCCTGCAGTTGCCGCTCCTCGAGGCGCCGGGCAACCCGTCTGAAGCAGAGGCCTACAACGCCGCCCTGCTCTCGGCCATGCACGAGGTCCTGGGTTTCGATCGCATCATGCTTTACCGGTTTCACGATGATTTCAGCGGAGAGGTCATCGCCGAACGCGCCGACAACGGGCTGGGCAGCTATCTCGGCCTGCGCTTTCCGGCGTCCGACATTCCCGCCATTGCCCGTCGGCTCTATCTCATCAACCCGTGGCGAGCCATTCCGGATATCCAGGCCGCCAGCGCGCCCGTGCTGGGCCCGACGCCCCTGGACCTGACCCACTCGCTGCTGCGTAGCGTGTCGCCGGTGCATCTCAAGTATCTCGACAATATGGGCGTCCGCGCCTCGTTCTCCCTGCCGATCAAGGTGGCCGGACAGCTCTGGGGGCTGGTCGCCTGCCACCATGGCAGCCCGCTGACGCCCGACCCCGAGGCCTGCGAAGTCGCCGGGAGCCTGGCCAGGAATTTTGCGATGGGCATCAGTATCTGGAACGCCCAGCAGCGCATGCAATTGCTCGACTCCCTGAAACAGCGCGTGGAACTGATCCTGCACGACATCCAGACCGGCACGGACCTGCTCGACGGACTGGCCCGCCAGTTGCCTGCGCTGCTCGACCTGATGGCCGCCGACGGCCTGCTGGTGGCGCTCGGCACGGACTTTCTCTCCTGCGGGCACGTCGCCGGCGGGGAAGCACTGAATGCCCTCGACGACTGGTTTACCAGCCGCAACGATCCCATCTTCATGACCGACGAGATCGCCTCGGAACGCCCCGACCTGGCCGCCGCGATGGCGCCGCTGGCCGGTGTGGCCGCCTTTCGCCTCGACCGCTATCGACAACATGGCCCGCGTGGTCTGCGCTTTTACTGGTTCCGCCGCGAGGAGCCGCAGGAAGTCGCCTGGGCCGGCAACCCGGACAAGCCGCAGGCCGAGAACGCGAGCGTGCCAACGCTGGCACCGCGCCGCTCGTTTGAACGCTGGGTCGAGGTTCGCCAGGGCGTTTCGCGGCCATGGAGCAACCAGGACCGCCTGCACTGCACGCGCCTGCGCTTCTCCCTGCTGCAGATGGAATAAAGGCACCGGAACGGACATTTCGATTTTGGCCAAAATTTCCGGTTGACCGTCAAAGGCGCCTTTTCGGGCGCATGGCGGCGTTGTAAAGCCCGGTAAAGATTCATTTTCATCTTTCCCAAACGCGCTGGGACGTCTAGCATCAACATCTACGGAAACTACCGGATGCCCCGATGCCAGCCACCCTCAAACCCAGCGAAATCGTCCGCCAGCTCTCCGAACACGTCATCGGTCAGGAGGAGGCGAAGCGCACGCTGGCCGTCGCCATCTACGGGCATTACCGGCGCATGGCGGCCAACCGGGCGATCGACAACATCGAGCTGACGAAGAGCAACATCCTGCTCATCGGGCCGACCGGCAGCGGCAAGACGCTGCTTTGCGAAACGCTGGCGCACATTCTCGACGTGCCCTTCGTGACGGCCGACGCGACCTCGCTGGCCCAGACGCAGTTCGTCGGCGACGAGATCGAGGCCATCCTGCATCGCCTCCTCGACCGCGCCAATGACGACATCGAACGCGCCCAGCGCGGCATCGTCTTCGTCGATGAAGTCGACAAGCTCAAGGCCGTCGGCGGCCAGACCCGCGCCACCTCGGGCGAAAGCGTGCAGCACGCGCTGCTCAAGATCATGGAAGGCGCGCCGGTGCGCCTCAAGGACGGGCGGCACATCGACACGACCAACATCCTGTTCATCTGCGGCGGCGCCTTCGTCGGGCTGGACAACATCCTGACGCGCACCCACACCTTCGGCTTCATCTCGACGACGGCCGGCGACGACCAGAAAATCCTCGAACGCCTCAACGCCCGCGTCAAGCCGACCGACCTGCTCGAATTCGGCCTGATTCCCGAATTCGCCGGCCGCCTGCCCATCGTCACCCGCCTGCACGAGCTGACCCAGGACATGCTGGTGCGCATCCTGACCGAGCCGAAGAACGCCATCTACCGCCAGTTCCGCGCCATGCTCGCAGCCGACGGCGTCGACCTGCAGATCGCGCCCACCGTCTTCCAGCAGATGGCCGAACTGGCCATCGAATACAAGGCCGGGGCGCGCAGCCTGCGCGGCATCTTCGAGGAAATGATGACCGACATCCTGTACGTCGTGCCGGACAATCCGGGCATCCGCCGGGTGGTCATCCGCTCGCTGTTCGAGCGCGCCGAGATTTTCACGGCGGCCCCGCCTCCGGCCACGCCGGGCTAGCCCGATCCAGCCGCCAGACGGGATTCGACGGTCAACCGGAAAAAAAGCCCAAAATCGAAATCTTCCCGCTAACCTAACTGGTCTTATCCAGCCACTTGAGCAGGGCCATGAACAGCACGTCGGGATCGACCGGCTTGCCGATGTGGTCGTTCATGCCGGCCGACAGGCATTCATTGCGGTCTTCGGCGAAGGCGTTGGCGGTCATGGCCAGAATCGGCATCGCGGCCTTGCCCGGCATGGCGCGAATGGCGCGCGTCGCCTCCAGGCCGCCCATGACCGGCATCTGCATGTCCATGAGGATCAGCGCGTAGTCGTTGTCCCGGACGCGTTCGAGGGCCTCCGCACCGTCTTCGGCGAGATCGACTTTCAAACCGGCCATGGTCAGCAGTTCGAGTGCCACTTCGCGGCTGACCAGATCGTCCTCGACGAGCAACACCCGGGCCCCGCCAAAACGTTGGGCAACCAGTGCTTCCGGCGCCGAGGCCGAGGTCTTGACGACGCCCTCCGGCCTTCCCGGCCCGGCCTTCGGCAGGCGCGCCGTCAACCAGAACGTGCTGCCGACGCCCGGTTCACTGTCGACGCCGACCTCGCCGCCCATCATGTGCGCCAGCTGACGGCTGATGGCGAGCCCCAGCCCGGTCCCGCCGAAGCGGCGCGTCATCGTGTCGTCGGCCTGCGTGAAGGGGCTGAACAGCTTGGCGCACTCCTCAGGCGGAATGCCGACGCCCTGATCCTGAACCGCCAGCCGCAATAGCACCAGCGCGCCGTCGTCCTCGACCACCGAGGCGCGGACGACGATAGTGCCGTGCTCGGAGAACTTGATGGCATTGCCGAGGTAGTTGAGCAGGCATTGTTCGAGGCGCAAGGCGTCGCCGGTCAGCATCGGCGGCAGCGCCGGATCGAGCTCGGAAACCAGTGTCAGCCCTTTGGCCGAGGCACGCTCGGCGAGCATGCTCAGGCTGTATTCGACAACCTGGGCGGGTGAAAAATCGGCCAGGTTGAGCGACAGCTTGCCCGCCTCGATTTTCGAGAAATCGAGGATGTTGTTGATGATGCCGAGCAGATGCTTGGCCGACTCGGTGAGCTTGGTCAGCTGGTCGATGGCGCGGGGCTCATACGCATCCTTTCGGAGCAGGTGGGCAAGCCCGAGGATGGCGTTCATCGGCGTGCGGATTTCATGGCTCATGTTGGCCAGGAAGGTGCTCTTGGCCTGGCTCGCCGATTCGGCCTGCTCCTTCGCCTCGGCCAGTTCGGCCGTGCGCGAATTCACCAGCACCTCGAGGTGGTTGCGATACTGCTCCAGTTCCGCCTCATTCTGCTTGCGCGCCGTGATATCGGTCGAAATGCCGCACAGCGCGTAAACCTTGCCATTGGCATCGCGCAGCGGCAGTTTGACCACGGCAAACGCATTCCTCACCGTGCCGTCGGCGCTGGCGGTAATTTCATCGTCGGCGAAACGTTCGCCGTCCTCGATCACGTGCCGATCATTCTCGCGAATCACGGCCACGGTCCCGGCATCGAAAAACACCGTATCGTCGCGGCCGACAATCTCTTCCATCGACTTGCCGAACAACTCCCGAACCTGGCGATTGGCATAGACATAGCGGTAGTCCAAATCCTTGATGAAGATATAGGCTTCGACGCTGTCGAGAATGGTCGTCAGTTTCTGCTCGCTGGCCAGCAGGGCCGCCTGCTGGGCGAGGTTCTGCCGGTGGTAGCTGGCGAACAGGCGCCCGGACCAGCGCGAAAAGAGCAGCGATCCGCCCAGCGCGATACCAAGCGCACCGAGGACGACGAGCATCAGGTTCACCAGGCGCTGGTTGGCCCCCGCCGCATAGGCCTCGTTCTCGGCATCGAGCGCATTCTGGAACTCATCGTCGAATACCGTCGCGACCAGTATCCAACCCCAGGGGTCGATGCGGCGCACCAGCGCCGTTTTTGTCGACGACTTCCCGGTCGTCGGGTGCGGCCAGACGTAGGTGACGAACCCGCCGCCTTCCGCCGCCTTGGCGAGCACACGCTCCCTCGCCTCGCGTTCGACCGGCGGCCATTCGTCAAAAGGTACGCCCTCGAGCGACTTGTTGCTGGGCATGACCAAGGACCGCCCGTCGCTGCCAACGACGGCGATGTAACCCGTCGCCCCGAAACGAACCGAACGCAGGCGCTCGATGGCTTCCTGCTGCTGCAACTGTTCCCATTTGTAGGTGTAGTCGCCGGTACCGATCAGCCAGTCGTAAGGGGCGAAATGGCGGACGTAGGCCAGCTTGTCCGACATCTTCTTCGGGTCGTCCGGGGTATACCAGCGATAGCGCGAAAACCCCTCGCCGTCGGGCTTTCTGGCGGCCTCGATGAGGCCGCGCATGATGAAATGGCCGGCGTCGTCCTTGTTGTCCAGAATGGTCTTGCCTTCCAGCTGCGGCGCCGTCGGCAGGAGAATGAACTGGCCATTCATGTCGTCGATGAAGTAATAGCCACGCCCTTCGTAAAAGCGCACCGGGCGCAGGGCTTCGACGATCAGGCGCTTGACCTCGGCCGCCGGGCGCCGGGGCGATTCCCGGTCGTAGATGGCTTGAGCGATCTGGTAAGCGATATCGACCTGCTGGACGAGACTCTGCCGCAAGACGGTTTCGGTACGCGAACGCGCGAACTCGATGTATTCGAGCGAACGCTCCATCTCCGTAGTAAGCCGCCCCTTGAGTTGCGCAGTGACGCCCTGTTCGATGCGGGCGAAGGATTCCTGACGCTCGGAGAGGTTCTGCCAGCTGAAAAACGCCGCGAGCGCGACGGTCAGCACCAGGACCATGGCGATGGTCCCGATCAGGTGAATCCTCGGTACGGACCTTTCATTGGCGTCAAACTGCATCGTCCCCTCTTGCCCCTCCGTGGGTGGCTTAATGGGCGCATTGTAGTACCGGGCAAGGAAAAACGCCCGCCAGCGCGACACAATCTCACGGTCAACCGGAAAAAAGCACCAAATTTGAAATGTTGTGACAAAAAAAGGGGCCCGAAGGCCCCGTAAATGAAAGCGATCCCGGACCCGGTCCGCGACCGCCTCCGCAGAGTAACTCAGTGGGCGTGCGCGCCCGATGCCCCGAGCCCGGTCTGGGCACGGATGTATTGCTCTTCGTAGGCTTCCGCCTCCTTGGCAGCGCGGGCGCTCTTGTCGGTGACGGAGAGTAGCCAGGTGACGAAGAAGGCGAGCGTCATAGAGACGATGGCCGGGTGGTCGTACGGGAAGATGGCGGCCTTGTTGCCGAGAATCTTGACCCACACGGTCGGCGACAGAACAACCAGGCCAACCGACGACACCAGACCGGCAATGCCGCCCCACAGCGCGCCGCGCGTGGTCAGGCCCTTCCAGTACATGGACAGGATGAGGACCGGGAAGTTGACCGACGAAGCCACACCAAAGGCCAACGCCACGAGGAACAGCACGTTCTGGTCCTTGAAGGCTATGCCCAGGCCGATGGCGGTCAGACCGAGGCCGACCGAGGCGAAACGCGTCACCTTCATTTCCTGCTGGCTCGATGCCGTGCCCTTCTTGATGACGCGGGCGTAGAGGTCGTGCGAGATGGCGGAAGCGCCGGCCAGGGCCAACCCGGAGACGACGGCGAGGATGGTGGCGAAGGCGACCGCGGACAGGAAGCCGAGGAAAATATCGCCGCCCACGGCCTTGGCCAGGTGCATGACTGGCATGTTGTTGCCGCCGATCAGCTTGCCACCGATCTGGCCACCTTCAAAGAAGGAGGCGTTTGTGCCGACGATGGTGATCGCCCCGGCACCGAGGATGATGGTGACCAGGAAGAACAGGCCGATGAAGCCGGTCGCATAGAACACGGATTTGCGGGCTTCCTTAGCATTCGGCACGGTGAAGAAGCGCATCATGATGTGCGGCAGGCCGGCCGTCCCGAAGAGCAGGCCGAGCGACAGCGAGAAGGCGGAGACCGGATCGGCCATCAGCGAACCCGGCGCCATGATCTTCTCGCCTTGCTTGTGCGATTCGATCGCCTTGGCGAACAGGGTGTCGAGCGACCAGCCGAATTGCGACAGCGTCAGCAGCATCAGCGTGATACCGCCGCCGAGCAACAGGCAGGCCTTGATGATCTGCACCCAGGTCGTTGCCGTCATGCCGCCGAAGGTGACATACACCATCATGAGAATGCCGACGACAGCCACGGCCACGTTGTACTCCAGGCCGAACAGCAACTGGATCAACTGGCCGGCACCGACCATCTGGACGATCAGGTAGAAACAGACGACGGTCAGCGAACCGATGGCTGCGAAGGTGCGGATGCGGTTCTGGTCGAGGCGGTAGGAAGCGATGTCGGCAAAGGTGAACTTGCCGAGATTGCGCAGGCGTTCCGCCATCATGAACAGGATGATCGGCCAGCCGACGAAGAAGCAGACGGCATAGACAAAGCCGTCATAGCCCTTGAAGTAGACCATCGAGGTGATGCCGAGCAGGGTCGCCGCCGACATGTAGTCGCCAGCAATCGCCAGACCGTTCTGGAAGCCGGTGATGCCGCCGCCGGCCGTGTAGAAATCGGCCGTCGTCTTGGTCTTGCCCGCGGCCCACTTGGTGATGCCCAGCGTGGCCACAACGAAGATCAGGAACATGGCGATGGCGCTGACGTTGATTGGCTGCTTTTCAACGCCTTCGATGGCGCCGCCGGCAGCAAAGACAGCAAAGGAGACAGCGAGCAGGCTACCGGCGATCAGTGCGGTGAGGGAGCGCTTCATTTGCGGGCCTCCTTGAGCACTTCTTCGGTGATGCTGTCGAACTCGCCGTTGGCGCGACTGACGTAAACACCGGTCAGCAGCCAGCCGCCAACGATGATCAGCGCAGCAATCGGCCAACCAATGGTCACGATGCCGCCTTCAGCCACCTTGCTTGCAAACAATTGCGGCTGTGTGGAGACGAGGAACATGAAGGTGTAGTAAGGCACCAACACGACGAGAGAAAGAATGATGGCGAAGCGCGTGCGCTTGCCAACCAGTTCGGCGAATTTCGGATTGCTCCGAATCTTCGCCTGGATGTTGGGTTGTGACATAGAACCTCCTGGAAACTCCGATAAATGGGTACTTCTGCGCTGTTCTCGGGTTTTCATGTTTATTTCCGGTCGACCGTGGCAGTGCCCGGTCGACTCGGTGTGTCCTACATATTTGGATAATTCGGGCCGCCGCCTCCCTCCGGCACCGTCCAGTTGATGTTCTGGGTCGGATCCTTGATGTCGCAGGTCTTGCAGTGCAGGCAGTTCTGCCCGTTGATCTGCAAGCGCGGCTTGCCTTCGTCCTCACCGAGGATTTCGTACACCCCGGCCGGGCAGTAACGCGTTTCCGGCGAACCGAATTTCACGTAATTGACGTCGATGGCCACGCTCTCATTCTTGAGGCGCAGGTGACACTGCTGGTTTTCCTCGTGGTTGGTCGCCGAGAGAAAGACCGACGACAGGCGGTCGAAGGTCAGCGCACCATCCGGCTTCGGATAGGCGATCTTCGGGTAAGCGTTCTTGTCGCCCAGTTGCGAATGGTCATCGTGATGACGCAGGGTCCACGGCGCCTTGCCGCCGAACAGGAAGGTATCGACCGCCCCGTAGGCCAGGGCGCCCCACAATCCCCAGCGGAAGGAAGGACGGATGTTGCGCACCTTGTACAACTCGTCCCACAGCCAGGACTGCTTGATCTGCGCGGGGTATTCGGTCGCCTCGGCACCGGCATTTTCCTTGGCCAGATGCGCAACGACCGCCTCGGCCGCGATCATGCCCGACTTCATCGCCATGTGCGTGCCCTTGATCTTCGGCACATTGAGGAAGCCGGCCGTATCGCCGACCAGCACACCGCCCGGAAAACTCAGCTTGGGAACCGACTGGTAGCCGCCTTCCGACAGCGCACGGGCGCCATAGGAAATGCGCCGCCCACCTTCGAAATAGCCGCGAATGGCCGGGTGCGTCTTGTAACGCTGGAATTCCTCATAGGGCGACAACCAGGGATTCTTGTAGTCGAGCCCGACCACCATGCCGACCGCCACCAGGTTGTTTTCCAGGTGGTAGAGGAAAGAACCGCCATAGGTATCCGAGCTCAGCGGCCAGCCGACGGTATGCACGATCAGCCCCGGCTGGTGCTTGGCCGGATCGATCTCCCACAGCTCCTTGATGCCGATGCCGTAGGTTTGCGGATCGACGCCGTCGCGCAGATTGAACTTGCCGAACAGCTCCTTGGTCAGCGAACCGCGGCAGCCCTCGGCAAAAATCATTTGCCGGGCGTGCAGTTCCATCCCCGGCTGGAAGTTGTGGCCGGGCTGGCCATCCTTGCCGATGCCAAGGTCGCCGGTGGCGACGCCCTTGACCGAACCGTCCTCGTGATAAAGCACTTCGGCCGCCGCGAAACCGGGATAGATTTCGACCCCCAGCGCTTCGGCCTGCTCACCGAGCCAGCGACAGAGATTGCCGAGGCTGATGATGTAGTTGCCATGGTTGCCCATCTGCGGCGGCGTCGGCAGTTTGTGAGCGCCCGCTTCGGTCAGAAACAGCAGCTTGTCTTCACCGGCCGGCGTATTGAGCGGCGCGCCGCGTTCCTGCCAGTCGGGAAAAAGTTCGGCCAGGGCATGCGGTTCGAGCACGGCACCCGACAAAATATGAGCGCCGATTTCCGAGCCTTTTTCGAGCAGGCAAACCGAGATTTCCTTGCCGCCCTGCTCGGCCAGTTGCTTGATGCGGATCGCCGCCGACAACCCCGAAGGGCCGCCGCCGACAATCACGACATCGTATTCCATCGCATCGCGATCGGTACGCATGGTCAGGCTCAGAACAGGTTTTCAGGCAAGGCGAACACCGAGTCCGCACCACCGGTCATTTCAGCCGCGTAGGCCGCCGCGAACGGCAACTGATGCGCTGCGAAGTAGTTGGCGGTCGCCAGCTTGGCCTTGTAGAAGTCGTCGGTGCTGCCTTCGGCCAGGCGCTTGACGGCGATGGCCGCCGACTTGGCCATGAGCCAGCCGCCGACCACGATACCGGTCTGCTTGAGGAAGGGCACGGAACCGGCATGCACGGCCGCCGGGGCGCTTTCGTAATTGGCGAGAATCCAGTCGACGGCCTTCTGCTGGGCGGCGATGGCCGCCTTCAGGTGGGCGGCGATGCCGGCCAGTTGCGCATTGCCGGCCAGTTCGTCGGCCGTCGCGGTCATTTCGGCGATGAGCGCCTTCATGGCGGCGCCCGGCACCTTTTCGCGGGCCAGCTTGCGACCGACCAGGTCGTTGGCCTGGATGGCCGTCGTACCTTCGTAGATGGTCGTGATGCGCGAGTCGCGGTAATACTGCGCCGCGCCGGTTTCCTCGACGAAGCCGACGCCGCCAAACACCTGCAGTGCCGACGACGACAGCTCGACGCCCTGCTCGGTGCTCCAGCCCTTGACCACCGGGGTCAGCAGGTCGATGCGGGCCTGGGCAGCTGCATCGCCGGCATGGGCGCGGTCGATCTGGGCGGCGGCGTAATAGGCCACCGTGCGCATGGCTTCGGTGCGTGCCTTGCATTCCATGAGCAGGCGACGAACGTCCGGATGGTGCAGGATGGTCTTCTTTTCATCCGACTTGTCGCCGATGATCTTGCCCTGAACGCGTTCGCGGGCGTACCACAGCGCATGCTGGTAGGCGCGCTCGGCGATGCCGACGCCTTCGAGGCCGACATTGACGCGGGCGTGGTTCATCATCGTGAACATGTAGCCGACACCCTTGTTTTCCTCGCCGACGAGGTAGCCGATGGCGCCTTCCTTCTCGCCGTAGGACATGACGGCGGTCGGGCTGCCGTGGATGCCGAGCTTGTGTTCGATCGAGGCACAGATCAGGTCGTTGCGCGCGCCGAGCGACCCGTCGTCATTGACCAGGAATTTCGGCACGAGGAAGAGCGAGATGCCCTTCAGTCCCGGCGGTGCATCCGGCAGGCGGGCCAGCACGAGGTGAACGATGTTCTCGGCGACGTCATGCTCGCCCCAGGTGATGAAGATCTTGGTGCCGCTGACCAGGTAGCTGCCGTCGCCGACCGGCTTGGCCTTGCTGGAAATGGCCGCCAGATCGGAGCCGGCATTCGGCTCGGTCAGGTTCATGGTGCCGGTCCAGGTGCCTTCGACCATCTTCGGCAGGTATTTCTGCTTGAGTTCCTCGGAGGCATGGTGGGCGATGGCTTCGATAGCGCCGCCGGTCAGCATCGGGCACAGGCCGAAGGCCATGTTGGCGCCCTTCCACATTTCATTGACAGCCATCGAGACGACGGCCGGCAAGCCCTGGCCACCGAATTCCGGCGAGAAGGGCATGGAGTTCCAGCCGGTTTCGATGAACAGCTTGTAGGCTTCCTTGAAGCCCGGTGCCGTGGTGACGACGCCATCCTTGCAGACGTGACCGGTGCGGTCGCCGACGCGGTTGATCGGATCGAGAACGCCGGTGGCGAACTTGGAGGCTTCGTCGAGGATGGACTCGACGAGTTCGACGGAACATTCCTCGTTGCCGGGCAGGGCGCAAATTTCTTCGAGGCCGGCCACTTCGTTGAGGACGAACTGCATGTCGCGAATCGGGGCGATGTAGGTGCTCATGTACTTTCCTTTCAGTTGTCACCCCCGCACAAGCGGGGGTCCATGAATTCCCGCTTGTGCGGGAATGACGTTAGTTAGACGGCGGCGACGAGGGCCGGAATGGTTTCGAACAGGTCGGCCACGAGGCCGTAATCCGCCACCTGGAAGATGGGCGCATCCGGATCCTTGTTGATGGCGACGATGACCTTGGATTCCTTCATCCCGGCCAGATGCTGGATTGCCCCCGAGATGCCGACCGCGATGTAAAGCTGCGGTGCGACGATCTTGCCGGTCTGGCCGA